>Ga0209125_1000097_pt1 | contig 149262 bp, 128 predicted proteins | sample BarGraIncub1131A_FD_184503 | JGI IMG/M metagenome (GOLD analysis project Ga0209125, IMG submission 184503) | Arctic peat soil microbial communities from Barrow, Alaska - Barrow Graham LP Incubations 11-31A (SPAdes) (version 2) | ecosystem: Environmental > Terrestrial > Soil > Wetlands > Peat... | reverse complement strand
TTTATTGCTTCCATCACGTCTGACGTATTATTAAATTTTTCGTTCTTAATAAGCTCTCTGATGACTTCTTGGGGTATCATTGACATAAAAAAACTTCCTTTCTGACTTTAATAGTATTATTACTATTTTTGCCATAAAGGAAGATCTTTCAAACCTAGTTACACAAAATTTTCCGCACTCTCATACACAACATGTTAAACGTTTTTTAGGATATTTTATAGGACTGTTCCTGTTTTTTGCACCCTTTGCTTATTATCAAAAAACACTTTCCATTTGGCTAGGAGGGCCTCAAGCAGCAGATATTCATGAATTTTGCTTACGTATTCCGTTACTAAACGTTCTAACTGGTAAAAGTATGGAAATGCTATCTGTTGGCTTTATTTCATTATTGTTATTGGTCATTGCTACATTTTTACTTGGACCCATCTTTTGCGGTCGCTTTTGTGCTAGTGGAGCCTTACCAGAATATCTTAGTAAACTTGTACCTAACAGGTTCCAAATTGATTGGCAAAAGTCAGTGAATCCCGTTCCCATACGATATGGTTTTTTTATTGGTTATTTAATGTCGCCTTTTCTCGCGGGTTCTATAGCTTGCGCACTTTGTAATTATAATCTGATGGAAAAGCTCATTGTTGGCGGAGTCCAAGGTGATATAGGTCTTCTTCTTTCTACAGCAATTATTACTGCTATCTTATGGCTCGGGATCTTCGGTATTATGGCCAAAGGAGGCCGAGGTTTTTGTAGTTATTTATGTCCTGTAGGGGCATTGCAAAGTGCAATACACAGTTTGGGATCTCGGATTGATTTTACCTATAAATTGCGCTTTATCAAAGAAAAATGTATTAATTGTAAACAATGCGTTGGGCAATGCCCAATGGGGGCACTTGCACATCAAGATGGTGCTTTATCCTATCAAATTTATAATTGTATTACCTGCCATCAATGTGAAACCGTTTGCGCCCAAAAGGCAATTTCCTATGGTACAGGTCAGCGAGGGTGGCAAACAGAAAGTCCTAAGGATGTCGCATTGGAGTCTACCAAATGAAGGCTAAACTCAAATCTTTGGGATTAGGACTTAGTGCAACAACAATCTCAGCGCTTCCAAGTCTACTGCTAGGGACAAGTGCTGCATGTACAGGAATATGCGGTTCTTGTGGTGGCGGTTGTGCTGGCCTAATCGTGGGGATGGGAGCTGCTGGACTGATATTTTTTAATCGATGGTGCAATAAAAAGAAAGTGAAATTTGATGTGGATGTAGTAACTGCTAACCAACAGCGTGGTGATCAATAACTCAAATTGACATTTATAAAAAACGATGGCATGATTTATTGCAATAAAATAAAGTGGCTTTGTATAGCTGATTGAGTGAATTGTAAAAATAAAAAAATATTGACAGGTGCGGATTGTTGATTTATAATCTAAAGTAATAAATAGTTACTGACTAACAAAATATTGAAAACTTGTTGACTGGAAAACCAGAGACAGACTTTTTCATTTTGGAAAAAATCTGTCTCTTTATTTAATTTGAAAAGGAGAGAGGAATAATGGCAATTACTAAAGAAATGAGTATTAGCGAGGTCGTTGAAACTCACCCGCAAACAGTTGGGATATTTCGTAATTATGGTATGGGATGTTTTGGTTGCTCTGCTGCCCGCTTTGAGAATATTGAGCAAGGAGCAGCGGCTCATGGCATCAATGTTGATGCATTGATTGTTGATCTTAATAACGTCGTGTAAATGAATTTAATTCTTGTTTTAATATGCTTTTAAAGTTAATGAAAGATTGTATGCCAAGTAAAGTGAATAATATAGCTGGTTGGACAAAGATCCAAAGGCTAGAATGATATTTTAAAAGAAATATCATTCTAGCCTTTTTTTGTAGAATCAGAAAGTATAACACTTATTTATTTATATAAAAAGAGTAGGAGGAATAAAAAATGAGTAAAAAAATCAAACAAATTGCTATTTATGGAAAGGGTGGAATTGGTAAATCCACCACGACCTCTAATATTAGTGCAGCGTTATCAACAATGGGCTATAAAGTCATGCAATTTGGGTGCGATCCTAAAGCTGATTCGACCAATACTTTGCGGGATGGTAGTTATATCCCTACAGTGCTCGATACACTGCGAGAGAAAAATAAAGTAAATGCCCAAGATGTAATTTTTCAAGGTTTCAATGGAGTGTATTGTGTGGAAGCAGGTGGGCCGGCTCCCGGCGTTGGTTGTGCTGGCAGGGGGATCATTACTGCGGTTCAATTGTTAAAACAGTTAAACGTATATGAAGAATTAGACTTAGATGTAATCATTTACGATGTTTTGGGAGACGTAGTATGTGGTGGTTTTGCCGTTCCAATACGTGAAGGCATCGCTGAGCACGTATTTACAGTATCATCGGCTGACTTTATGGCTGTTTATGCTGCGAACAATTTGTTTAAAGGCATTCAAAAATATTCTAATTCAGGTGGAGCGCTGCTCGGTGGCCTCATTGCCAATTCCATCAATGCTCCTTATTCGAAAGATATTATTGATGATTTTGTGGCCCGAACCAAGACTCGGGTTGTGGAGTATGTTCCGCGTTCAGTCACTGTAACCCAAGCTGAGCTGCAAGGAAAAACAACGATAGAAGCAGCGCCGAACTCGGAGCAAGCTAAAATTTATCAAAGTTTAGCCAAAAAGGTAATAGAAACGAACAAATCAACAGTTCCTGCGCCACTAGAGATCAGTGAATTACGAGCATGGGCTGCTACATGGGCTGATCACTTATTGGCAATGGAAACAGGCGAAGTACGCGGCAAAGCATCAGGAATTTAGTAGAGGAAAACAAGCTGATCATATCAAAATGAAGGCTGCAGAAAAATGATTATTTCTGCAACCTTTATTTTTAAAAGCCAAATAAGACTCAAGGCATGTTTTCACCAGTAACTAGAGTCCTTATGATAAGTCTGAGAGGCTGGTGCAGAAAGGAAAGATAAAAACTGACTTACTGACTTATGGTATACGGTAAGCCAGTTGACAATCAGGTATTTTAGAGGAAAGGAGAAAAAATAACGTGAAGGATCATTTGAACAGTCTAGTTGATAAATTTATCGATGTTTCTGGAATTTTCATTTTTTTTCTACTATGGGAGATTGCACCCCGCATTGGCGTGGTTGATGGGCAATTTATTCCACCCCTGTCCCAAGTACTGTTAGCTGCTGGAAAACTTGCAGCTGATGGTAGTTTGTTTATCCATATTGCCGCAAGCCTACAGAGGACTTTTATTGGACTCGTGTTGGCCATTGTCATTGCAGTGCCTGCTGGTTTTATTTTAGGCGGTGTTTTTCCAAGGTTATCAAAGCAACTCAGGCCATTACTACGAGTGTTTGGACAGATTAACGCTTTCTCCCTCTTTCCAATTTTCATCCTGTTTTTTGGCATTGGTGAAGTTGCCAAGGTGAGCATCATTTTTTGGTCCACGATTTGGCCAGTTCTTTTTACCACCATTGTTGGTGTTCAACATGTCGATCCGCTTTACATTAAAAGTGCACGGTCAATTGGTGCGGATAAGTTTACCATTTTCAGCAAAGTAATTTTACCAGGCGCAGCACCCGTTATTTTTACAGGGATACGCTCTGGTGCATCCCTTGCTTTTTTGATGCTCATTGCAGCGGAGATGATTGGTGCTAGTGCTGGTCTTGGATGGTTGGTTCAGAATTCGGCGGTGAATAATATGATGCCGCGTTTATTTGCTGCGACGATAATGATTGCTTTATTAGGAGTCTCAATCAATTATCTGCTTTATTTGCTTGAAGATAATCTATTGGAATGGAAGCAAAGTTCTGGAAGGGGGTAATAAAAATGGAGACAGTATTACGGAAAATAGTAGAGAAAAAGATAGGGAGTCATACTGAGAAAGATAAAGTAGGAGTGCTACTAAAAAAAATAGCTGCAGTATTTTATGACAGTCTATCAATTATTATTTTTATTGGGATTTGGGAAATAGCACCTAGAGTGGGCTGGGTTCCTCAAACATTTATTTCACCACCAACAATTATAGTAAGTACTCTTTGGGATCTAATCGTAAGTGGTGTTTTAGTAAAACATATTGGGGTCAGTTTAGGGAGAGCCATTTTAGGTTTTGTGTGTGCAGCTGTAATTGCCATTCCCTTGGGCTTTTTTCTAGGAGGATGGTTTAGACTTTTTGAACGTATTATTACTCCAGTGCTACGGCTACTCGGGGAAGTCAATCCATTTTCTCTGTTCCCAATCTTTATCCTCTTGTTTGGTATTGGCGAAGTATCTAAGATATTGATGATTTTCTGGGTATGCTTATGGCCAATTTTGCTAAATACCATCACAGGCATTAAAAATGTAGATGAACTATTGATTAAGTCGGCCAGATCCATGGGGGTAGGAGGAAAGGAGTTATTCTTCAAAGTGATATTGCCGGCTGCTTCACCGAACATCTTTCATGGTCTTAAAACCAGTTCTGATATTGCGTTTTTTATGCTCATCGCCGCTGAGATGATTGGTGCGAGTAGTGGTCTAGGTTGGCTGATATGGAATGCGCAGAATAACTATCAAATTCCAATTTTGTTTGCTGCGACCATTACCATATCGGCACTAGGATTGTTCATGAATTATCTGTTTGTCAGGCTTGAACACAAATTCATGAGTTGGAAAGAAAGTCCAGCTGAATATTAAAAAATAGTAAAAGAGGGGATGTACATTATGGCTGATAAAAAGACTGTGAAAAAAATTTTAACAGGAATAATTGCTCTAGTCGTAGTAGGAGCAGTGGTTTATGGTGCCCAACTTGGTAATAGATCGGCGAGCAGTGGTACAACAGATGATGGGTTATACCCGATAAAAACTTGGTCAAAGACTGATTGCGCTTCCACGCCGTGGATTGTTGCAGATCAAAAAGGTTTTTTTGCGGCAGAAGGACTTAAGGTCGTTTACACAGGGGATACTCAGCCTGCTCAACAACTTCCATCTGTTCTTAATGGTAATAATGATGTGGGTAGTGCTCATCCAAATACACTGACGGTGGCCATTGCGGGCGGAGCAAAGATTAAAGGTGTAGTGAACGATGGTATTGATCCAACGCCAGATCAAAACCCGAGACTGCGTCATATGTTTTGGTATGTAAATCCTGCTGTTACGCCAGATGTTCATTCCTTTGCAGATTTGAGCAAACTACCGGGTCAGCAAAAATTTTCTACGATCACGAATAATATATGCGCAGATTTCCTAGGAAATAATATTGCAGATAAACAAGGTTTCCCGAGAAAGAACATTGAGTGGGTTTCCATGCCAGATATTCAAGCCATTCAGGCCCTGAAGCAAGGACTTATAACGGTAGCGGGTGTACATCCTCCATATTATAAAGGCATGGAAGATGCGGGTGCTGTCAAAATTGCCGATAGTTTAGATGCTGGTGTTGGCGTGGCAGGTGGCCTCGGATTCTATTACTTTACCGATGATTTTATCGCGCAGCATCCTGATGTGATCAAAAAATTCGCACGAGCTATTACCAAAGCGCAAAAATGGGCCAATGATAATCAAGAAGAATCACGAAAAATGACGGAAGACTGGATTAAAGTACCAGTGAATGCTGTACATTATTACGCTACCGATACTAAAATAATTGAATCGGATATTGAACCATGGATACAAGACCTAGAAGATTCAAATGTAATTCCTAAGGGGAAAATTAAGGCTTCCGACATCATCACTCACGCATTTGAATAAACTGAGTTTGTTGGCAGAACGATCAAAGTTGCCAATCGGGGTCTATGTATCAGTGTAGTCAACCAAAGGAATTTTAATAAGAAGAGGTGGTCTAATGTCGAAGCATATTGAACAAGTGAGGCATGTATGCTCGCTCGGTGCATTACAATCGGTGCTCGCAATTGATCGGGCTGTTCCAATACTTCATGCAGGACCAGGTTGCGGGCAAAAATTATGGGGAGCTTTAGGCTTTCAAAATGGATGCCAAGGTTCGGGTTTCGTGGGCGGACATTCAGTGCCTTGCACTAATATTGGAGAAAAGGAAGTCATCTTTGGTGGTGATGAACGGCTTCGGGATATCGTTGAAAATTCTCTAAAGGTGATTGATGCGGACCTCTTTGTTATTTTGACTGGTTGCACCTCAGATATTGTAGGGGATGATGTTGGCGAAGTAGCCCATAGTTTTCAGCAGCAGGGTAAGCCTGTAGTTTTTGTTGAAACCGGTGGCTTTAAAGGGACCAACTTATTTGGGCATGAATTGGTGCTTGATGCCATCATTGATCAATATTTACAGCCTGCTGAAGTGGTGGAACCAGGTCTTGTGAATATCTGGTCAGTTGTACCCTTTCATGATCCTTTTTGGGTCGGTAATCTTAAAGAAATAGAATCTTTGATTGCGGAACTAGGACTTGAACCGAATATTATTTTTGGACCAGGTAACGGTCTTGATGCTCTGGCGAAAGTTTCTAAGGCCCAGTTTAATCTATTAATTTCGCCTTGGGTCGGTCTAAAAAATGTTAAGCATTTAGAAGAAAAATTTGGTACACCTTATTTGCATTATCCTGTTTTGCCCATTGGACCTACTGAAACCAATAAATTTCTCCGCAGTGTAGCTAAGTATGCAGGTGTCGCCGCAGACAAAGTTGAGAAGGTCATCAACAAACATGAAATTGACTATTACTATTATATCGAACGTTCAGCCGACGTACTTCTGGAGACTAGATTATTACCGAGGCGTTTTATTACGGTTGCCGATAGCTTTTATTCACTAGGAATTTGCAAATTTTTAATCAATGATTTAGGATTACTACCTGAAACCCAATATATAACAGATGGAGTAGCGGAAGAATACCAAGCTGATATTGAAGCTCAGTTCAAAAATTTTGCCGATGGTATCACAGCGAGTGTTGTGTTTAACAATGATGGCGGGGCAGTGCATGAAGAAATCCGCAACATCAAGTTTCGCGGTCGGCCATTACTCATTGGCAGTGCCTGGGAAAAGGTTTTAGCGGAAGAAATTAATGGATACCAACTGTCAGTATCTATGCCGGTCAGTGATCGGCTGGTACTCAATCGTTCTTATGTAGGATATGGAGGGGCATTGCGGTTGGTGGAAGATATTTACTCAATCGTATTGGAAGATTTCCAATAGTAATAATAATAGTAATATGAGACGGATGTTGCTAATGGGATTAACGAAGTGAGGAGGTTTTTGCGATGGCAATAAATTTACAGAGCTCTGAAGCGCCCACAAGAGAAAACAGACTTGGATCGATTACTGGCTATAAAGGCACCATCCGTGATTTGGTAGCACAAGGATCATGTGGTTCCTTGAAAAACAAGGAGAGATGTTTTAGCCAGGCCAGTGCTTGTAGCTCTGGTTGCGCTCAGTTCTATCTTTCCGCAATTTTAGATGCAGCCATTGTTATCCACGGCCCAGTAGGATGTGCGGCAGATACCATTGCTGCCAATACCAATCGGAAATGGGGAGAAAAGATTAGAGGCTGGAAACACACCAATGTCAATATCATTAATACCAACATGGTTGAGGAAGATACGGTCTTTGGTGCTGTGGACAAACTGAAGAATGCTGTGCGAGAAGCTTACAGGCGATTTAACCCTAAAGCGATTTTCGTGACGACTTCTTGTGTGTCAGGCATCATTGGTGAAGATGTGAAAAGTGCTCTGGATGAATTGCAGGAGGAAATACCAGTGCCCCTTGCACCTGTTTTTTGTGAAGGTTTTCGTTCTAAGGTATGGGCTTCTGGTTTTGACGCCGCCCTGCATGCGATCATGACAGCCATTGTTAAGCCACCCAAAGAAAAAACCAATAAAGTCAATATGATTAACTTTACTGGTAGCGCGCGCAAAGAGATCGCTGCGACTCTGGCGCGTTTTGGCTTGGAGCCAGTATTCATTGTGCCTTTTAGCACCGTCGAACAGCTGTCCAAAATATCTGAGTCTGCCGCAACAATTAGTATCTGCGGAACCTTAGGTAGCTATCTGGGCAATGCCCTGCAAGAACAGTATGGTGTCCCTTATATTCAAACACTGCAACCTCATGGTATTGCTGGTATGGATAGTTGGCTACGCGACCTGGGGGTAGCGACAGGTAAGGAAGTTGAAGTAGAAGCATATATTAGTGAAGAAAAGAGGCGAGTCACTGCTGAGTTGGCTGAAGTAAGAGGAAAACTAAAGGGATATAAAGCAGTCGTTGGTATGGGGCCGAGTTTTGGCCATAATTATATCAGGACACTACAAGAACTAGGCATCAAAGTGATTTGGGGAGCTACTTGGCATTTTGACCCACAACATGATAATGGGGTTAGTCCTGAAGCTTCACAATTTTTATCCAAAGCTGAAGTTGACATTCCTGTCAGTGTCGCTGACCAGCAGAATTTTGAAGTTATTAATTTACTAAATCGGCTTAAACCAGATTTATATATCGGTCGTCATCCTGGCACAACGGTATGGGCAACAAAGCTGGGCATACCTTCCATTATGATTGCTGATGAATTTAGTGCCTATGGATATCAAGGCTTAGTTGATTTTGGTTACAGGCTGATTGATCTATTAACCAACCGCAACCTAGCGAAGAATCTGGCGCTGCATGTAAAACTCCCTTATACGAAGTGGTGGCTAGAGCAGGATAGCTTCAAATTTTTGCAAGAGGAAGTGGTATAGGTAATTTCATAATTGCTGTTGTTTCCTACATTATAATCTTCCATTATTAGTATCATGAGAGTAGCTTTAAGTAGCAAAGGAGGGCATTTATACTGGCCTCCTTTTCGCGCAAGAAAATAACTTAGGCAAAGTAAGGAGTGCGTTGGTATTATTATGATTTAAACAGAGGGATTAAGATAATTCCTTGGCAACTTTAAAGTTAGACATTGACACAATAAGCATAAAATGTTAGTATGTTTTTAAAATATTAAGTGGTTTTTTACTTTTTTAAAAGAGTAAATCACTACCTCTCATATTAAAAAGACCGAGCTAACTGATCAGTAAACTGAAGGTTGGAGTAATCGTGATGATTACTTCAACCTGTTTTTTGTTAGAAATCTTTAAATATTAAATAAAAAGGAGATTAACATGACTAAGAAAACAAAAATTTCTTTTAGGACTAAGTGTATCCATACAGGTAATGGTATTGATAAAGAAACGGGTGCCATCAGACGTCCCATTACAATGGCCAACAGCTATCGGCTTCCTGAAGATTCCTCAACCCTTGACTGGAGTGATGCTAATCAATTAGTTTACACACGCAATACATCAGCAAATCAAATCTATCTGCAAGAGAAGCTGGCAGCTCTTGAGGGAGGAGAAGATTGTGTCGTATTGAGTACCGGTGTTGCTGCCCTGGCTGGCGTGTTTTTCACTTTTTTAAATAAAGATGCCCATATTATTTGCTCTAACGTGTCCTATGTGGCTGTCTATCGATTGCTGAGCGAATATTTTCCCGATAAATACGGCGTAGAAACCACTCTTATTGATACTGGAAATTTGGATGAAATAAAGAAGGCATTACGTCCCAATACAAAAATTATCCATGTTGAAACTCCTGGTAATCCCACGACCAGGGTGAGCGATATTGCTGAAATAGCGAAAATTGCTCACTCTGTTAACGCACTGCTTACGGTAGACAGTACCTTTGCCTCGCCTTTTTTGCAACAGCCTCTTGAGCTTGGAGCTGATCTTGTGATACATAGTTTAACCAAGTATATTAATGGTCATGGGGATGCTATGGGAGGAGCTGTTATTGGTAAAAAACAACTGATTGATCAAATAAAACGTCAGGCCATGGTTAATCTGGGAGGGGCAATTAGTCCCTTTAATGCATGGCTCATTATGCGTGGCGCTGTAACCCTTCCCCTGCGTATGAAACAACATAGTGAGAGTGCCATGAAAGTGGCTCGATTCTTGGAAGGACATTCATCTGTTAATTTTGTTGCTTATCCTGGCCTTGAGAGTCATCCACAACATGAAATTGCCAAAAAACAAATGAGTATGTATTCGGGAGTTCTCTCCTTTGGACTAAAAGCTGACGTAGCTACCCATAATAAATTTGTTAATTCCCTTGAAATTATTGTTCCAGCTGTTTCGATTGGTCATGATGAGAGCCTCATTGTGTATACAGGTCCTAAAGATGAACGAAATCATTTTTATCCCGATGAGTTTAAAAATGGACATCTGCGATTTAGCGTAGGGTTAGAAGAAGCTGATGATATTATTGCTGATCTAAAGCAGGCATTTGAAAAATGCGGATTATAAATGCCGGTAGACGTACAATGCATGTTGACAAACTGAAAAATTCATAGTATAATTATACGAAATGATATAATGTGAATTAAATTGGCTAATCAGACAAACTGAAGGCTAAAAGAATTGGTTATTTCTTTAATAGAAGATAACGAATTGCTTTTAGCCTTTTCTTTTTATATCTATTACTAATACAATGCTGATCAGACAAACATCTGAAGGCAAAGAATATTACAAGCGATATGCTTGTATGTTCTTTGCCTTTTCTTATTATAGTAAAGCATTTAGCCTAGAGATGAAGGAGGATAACATTGTGATCGCAGTAGCCCATCCAGATAAAATGACACCTAAAGAACGAATGGAGGCTCTATTGGCAGGTCGTCCATATGACCGTGTTCCTTGTGCGCTGCATGTACGCAATCAGGCAGGGATATTAGCAGGTATTAATCCGTGGGATTGTTACTTTTCGGTAGAAAAGACCGTGCAGACCCAGATCGCTGCCTATGAAATTTTTGGTGTAGAGGAATTGTCAGTGGGACCAAGTCTGCAAGGTATTGCCGAAGCGGCGGGAAGTAAGGTGATCTATCCAGCGAGTAATAATAGCCAGTATATTGGCGAAGTGGCTATCAAACAACCTGCTGATTTAGCTAAGCTTGCTGTGCCTGATCCGCGAAAAGATGGGCGTCTGCCCATCAATTTGCAAGCGTTAGAAATTTTGCAGGATAAATTGGGAAGTACCCTGCCTATTGTTACGACCATTGCCGGGGCATTTACCACTGCAGGCAATCTGCGTGGTGTTGAACCGATGTTGCGGGAAATATATAAAAACCCAGAATTTGTCCATAAATTGTTGCGGTTTTCATTAGACAGCACAATAGCTTATGTCAAAGCGGCGGCAAAATTGGGAGTGGAATTTTATATTGCAGAACCTACAGCTTCCACGACACTGATTAGTCCCAAACAATTTCGTGAATTTGCTTTCCCTTATTTAAAAGAGTTGATTTGTGTAATTGTTGAGCTTACTGGCAGGGCTCCGACACTCCATATCTGCGGTAATACCAGTAAAATATGGCCGGACATGGTTGATACGGGGGCTGGAATTCTAAGCTTAGATAATATGATTGATTTATCGGTGGCTAAAGAGCGTGTGGGTCATTTGATTGCTATCTCTGGTAATGTCAAACCGACGGCCAGCATGTATTTAGGGACACCAGAAGATGTGATCCGGGACGCAAAGCAATGTCTGCTTAAGGGCTATGATAATCCGAAAGGTTTCATCTTGGCACTAGGCTGTGCGTTGCCGGCCGGGGCACCTCCAGAGAATATTCATGCATTTATGTATGCAGTTCGTGAATTTGGCCGGTATCCAATCGATCCAGCTCGTCTGCAAAGATAACCGATGAAAAATTCATTTATCATATATATATTAAGTTAGGGGAGTAAAGGAGGCGTTTGTGTTGAGTTATATCGAGCAAAAAGTTGCGCCAAAGCGTGAAGAGCGTATAGGGGCGTGCATAGAATTTGGTGGGTTTGGCGATGACCTGAAGAAAAAATTTGGTCAAGGATGCTTTCGTAATAATGACAGGGGCTTTTGCCAAGGGTCAATATGTCAATTGTTGCCAGGCATGTCCATGGTTACTTCCATTCCAGACACGGTGGTTATTATTCACGGCTCGATAGGTTGCGGTGGTGCAGGCAACTCGCAGGGGGCAAATGTCAGGGGACGTCAGATCGCAGCAGGACAGAGTAATCCGCGCGGTGTATTATGGCTGAGTACCAATCTCAATGAAAAAGACGTTATCATCGGCGGTGAAGATAAACTGGAAGATGCAATTTTAACGGCTGACAAACGGTATCGACCGGCAGCAATCATCGTTGTTTCGACCTGCGTCCCGGGTATTATCGGCGACGATTTGGATGGTGTTGTAGACCGGGTTCAGCCGCGCGTCAGTGCATCTGTTCTTCCAGTTCATTGTGAAGGTTTCAAAACTAAAATTATGGCTACGGCGTATGATGCCGTATATCATGCCATAGCGCGTAAGCTACTTGTTGGGAAAAAAACAGAATCAGATGTAGTCATTGATGAGGTAGAAGATTATCGGGAAAAAGCTCGTCTAAAGCGAACCGTTAATCTGTTTAATGTATCGTCGATGACGCCCCAGGATGAGAAAGAACTGACGCGCCTATTAAATGCGTTGGGATTAGAAGTCAGGATCTTCCCTTGCTTCGCTCATCCCGAAGATATGATCTATTCAACGCAGGCCGCCTTATCCATTAGTACCTGCCCGACCCATGATGACTATTTTGTGAAACATTTGCAGGAAAAATATGGTGTACCTTATATATTAAAACATATGCCCATAGGGATTAATAATACAAATTTATGGTTAAGGGATATCGCGGCTTTTTTCCATTTAGAGGATGCTGCCGAACGCATTATTGAGCGTGAAACTCGGGAACTGGAACTGGCTCTCGCACCAATCAAACAGAATTTAAAAGGCAAAAAAGCTATGCTGAGTGCTGGGGAAGTGCGTACTTTGGCGACGGCGCTGTGGCTCAGAGAGTTTGGTCTTGAACTTGTTGCTGTAAGGCCATACCATTACGACGAATTTGGTGAGACAGCTTTGACAAAAATTGTTGAAGGCGGCGATGTGACTGTCAACGTAGCAACCGTACACCCTTTTGAATCGGTCAATATTATTGAACGCACACAGCCTGATATTTATTTAGGGCATAACTCGGATAATGTATGGGCGGCTAAATCAGGAGTTGCGACTCTGCCGATCTATGGAGGTGCCAATGCTTATGTTGGCTATACAGGTGCGTTTGATATTGTAAGACGTATTAATATGGTGTTGAAAAATAAGGCATTCAATACGAATTTATCAAAACATGTACGTCAGCCTTATAACAACAAATGGTATAATACAGAACCTTTTACTTATATTCGTCAGGAGGAATAGCACAATGAAAGATAAATTTATTGAAAGGCCGCGTGGCTTTTGTGCGCTGGGTGGAGCGCTTCATACTTTAGTAGCTTTGCCAGGAGTTGTGCCAATTATGCATACTTCGATGGGATGTGGCGGTAGTATTTACTGGAATCAGATCGGTAGTACAGGTTTTTTGGGTGCAGGTTATTGTGGCGGTATGGCGGTGCCGAGCTCAAATGTACAGGAAAAAGATATTATATTTGGCGGCACTGATCGTCTGACAGAGCAGGTTAAAAACACAGTTAAAATTGTTGATGGTCAGCTCTATTTCGTGATTACTGGCTGCATGACCGATATTATTGGGGATGATATTCAAGCCGTAATCAAAGATTTTCAAGACCAAGGTATTTCTATTATCGGTACAGAAACAGGTGGATTTAAGGGTGATGGCTATAAGGGATATGACTTAGTGCTGCAGGCGTTAGTTAAAGAGTATGTCACGAAAAAGCAGCGTAAGAGCAAAGGAAAGGTCAACCTATGGGGGATTGTGCCGGCACAGGATGCTTTTTGGCGGGGAAATATCAATATCATCAGGGAACTTCTTACTAGTCTAGGATTACAAGTAAACGCCTTCTTTACAGAGCACGATTCTCTGTCAGAACTCGAGAATGCGGGTGATGCGGAACTTAATATTGTTGTTTCAGAGTTTTATGGCATCGAGGCGGCAAAAACCTTTGCCGAAGTCCATGATGTCCCTTATCTGGCAACAGCTTTTCCCATCGGGCCAACTGCTACCAATGAGTTTTTACAAAAAGTTGCCCAGAAACTTTCGCTGGATAGCGCGCAAGTAAACGCTGTAATTGAACAGGGAGAGGCTTTGTATTATCGCTATGTTGAACGCATTGCAGATTCATATAATGATCTGAATCTGCAACGGTATGCAGTCGTTGTTGGCGATGGTAACTATGCCCCCGCGTTAACCCGTTTTCTAGCTGATGATTTAGGATGGTTGCCTGCACTGACGGTAGTAACGCAAAACTTTTTTGATGAGCAGCAAGAAATGATTAATCAGTATTTGACTCGATTGTCATCAGGCTATCAGACGCAGGTGGTCTTTGAAACGGATGCCAGCGAAGTGCAATATCATCTGAATAGGATTTGGCCACGGTATCAAGGCCAAAACTATTATGACCCCTTTAGTCCAGCATTTGTGGTAGGCAGCCACCACGAACGTGAATTGGCGCAAAATATTGGTGCGGCGCACTTAACCGTTACGTATCCTGTCGGCAACCGTGTTGTATTAAACCGAGGTTATGCAGGATATACAGGAAGTTTAAGCTTGATTGAAGATTTATTTAGTGTGCTCGTTGCCAGTCGATAAAGGATCGCATAGCCAAGAGTAAGCTTTAAGCTGACTGCTATTGAGCAGAGGCACGCTTTTTCTCAAATAGAAAAGCATGCTTCTGCTTTTAATTTTATAAAAAAGGGTGCTGATAAAATGAGAGAACAAGAAAATTTATTTGTTGGTATTGATGCTGGAACAACGCTGATTAAGGCCGTTGTTTTTGACGAGAATGGCCGAGAATTATTTATAGCGCAAGAAACTTCCCAGGTGGAATCATCGCAGCTTGATTATCAGGAAATGGATATGCATAAAGTTTGGCAGGCGGCGCAAAGCGCGATAAAATCATTAGTAAAGCAAGTTGGAAAACGCGCAGCCAATATTCGTACAATTGGCATAACCGGTCAGGGTTGCGGTGCCTGGCTGATTGATAAAGAAGGTGAGCCAGTCCGAAAGGCCATTCTTTGGACGGATCAGCGAGCAAACGATATTGTGAGCGGCTGGGCTCGGGAGGGGATTGCTGAGAAAATCTATAAAATCTCAGGTTGCGATCCCTTTTCGGGTGCCCAGAGTGCCATTATTAAGTGGCTTTCCATTTATGAGCCAGATATCCTGCGAAAAGCCAGTCATGCCCTATATTGCAAAGATTGGATTCGATATAAACTGACTGGACGGATTGCTGTAGACTCGTCAGAAGGAAGTATTTCCTATGTGGATATTTATAAAGAACAATATAGTGAGGATATTTTGAACTTGATTGGTATAGGTGCTTATCGCAAACTACTGCCGGAATTGCAGCCCTGCGATGAAGTCAGCGGAACCTTGCTGCCAGAGGTGGCAACGGAATTAGGCTTATCTACTGAGGTGCAGGTCGTAGGAGCAGCCTTTGACGTTTCAACTTCTGCCATTGGTGTCGGGGCGATCGCCGATGGTGACGCCTGCACCATTTTTGGTACGGCGCTGATCAGCGAAGTCGTAATCGACAAACCCAACATTGAGCCATTAAACGTAGGCTTTACGATTCCTCTAGGGATAAAAAACCGTTGGGTGCGCATGGTAAATACGCATTTAGGCATGCCGAATCAAGATTGGTATTTAAAGAATTTTTGTTATGAAGATTATCAGCAGGCAGAAAAAGAAGGAAAAAATATTTTTGATCATCTGCAGCAAATCCTGCGTACCATCCCTATCGGCTCAGAAGGTGTTTTATTTAATCCTTTTATTCACGCACCTGGCGTCCGTGCCCCCTTTCTTCATAAAAATGCCAAAGGGCATTTTATCGGCTTAGCTCCCCATCATACCCGGCACCATTTGCTAAGAGCGTTATATGAGGGAATTGTTCTCGCGGTTATGCACATGTATGATAATATTCCGCGTCCAGTAAAGATAGTTAACTTTGCCGGGGGCGGTGCCAGAAGCGATTTATGGGGGCAGATGCTAGCCGATGCGTTAAATGTCGTAGTGCGAGTGCCGAATGGCAGTGAGTTTGGCGCTAAGGGCGCAGCGATTAATGCAGCGGTGGCAGCTGGCTATTTTGACAGCTATGAAGCGGCAGTTGCAAAGTTTATTACCTATGAACGAGAATATGATCCTGATTATGAGGCTCATAAAAAATATAAGAAATTATTTGCTTTTTACGCACCTTTATATCAAACACTAGGTGATACCTGGGAAAACTTTGCATAACATTTAGGGGTAAGATATACTACGAGGAGTAGAGGATATCAGATTGGTATCCGAGATCATTAATGGGGAGTTATTTTTAGTAGAAGAAGGTGATAGGTATGAGAGATCATACATGGGTCAGTAGTAGAAATAAACGTTTATCTGTCATGGTTCATACACCTGCTGGTTTTCTTCAAGGAACACCAGTATTGGTGCTTTGCCATGGCTTTCTCGGTGATAAAATTGGTGCGAATCAGTTGACAAAAAATCTAGCTGACTTTATAGAGCAGCTTGGTTATGGCGTTGTACGCTTTGATTATGCCGGATCGGGTGACAGTGACGGAGACTTTGCCAGCGATACCAGTGTAGCTGGCTGGCGTGAGGATTTAGAAAATATATTAGTGTGGATTCATGAGCAGGCTGATTTTAAACAATCCCCAATCGTGTTATACGGACACAGCCTTGGCGGCCTGGTTGCTTTAACCCATCCAGCTGATGATAGAAGGATTGTTGCACGCATTGCTTTTGCACCAGTAACGCAAGCCGTAGAAAATTTCCGTGATATTATTTTTGGACAAAATTTGTGGCAACAGGCTCTACAAGGAGAAAGTATAAAGAATTTTTATGGACGTGCCTTTACGTTAAACCCACAGTTTGTGCAAGATCTGATTACGAATACATACAGTCCTACAGAAAATTTAGCAGAAGCGACGCAACCGTTGTTAATGATTCACGGAGCGGTTGATGATGTAGTGCCGTTGGCAGGATCAGAGGTTGTATATGCTGCTTACAACGGCCAGAAAGAATTGGCCATAACTGATTTTGATCATGTTGCTGCTGGGCAACATAAAGAATTGCAGCAGATAATAAGTAAGTGGCTCGCTGATAAGTTTCCGCGGGCATAGGGACAAATTATTGTTTTTGTTTATAAGTATGAATTAAAGAATGATAAGGATACTTTGCAATTTTTTTAACTCAACATATAGATATAATGAAAAAATGCAATCAAGAGAGTTGAGAAATATGACGGATACAACGTTGCAAGAAGAAATCATCATACGAACATCAGGTTCCCATAATTGCGGCGGGCGCTGCATTATTAAGGCACATGTACAGGGCGGACGCATTGTTCGCATTACCAGTGATGACGAACGTCCGGATACTGATAAACGACCCCAATTACGGGGCTGTCTCCGTTGCCGCGCCTACAGGAGTTATTTATATCATGAAGATCGACTGAAGTATCCAATGAAACGTGTTGGCAAACGCGGACAAGGTATATTTGAACGCATTTCGTGGACTGAAGCCTTAGACAGTATTGCTGATTACACGAAACGGATAATGACCACGTATGGCCCAGAGGCCATTTATCTCCAATATGCTACAGGCAATGCCGGAAAAACGTCGGAATTGGTTTGGATGAGACGGTTGCTGGCGCTCTACGGAGGCTACCTGGATTACTATGGGACATATAGCTCTGCCTGTACCAATGTAGCAACTCCATATACATATGGGACTGCCAATACAGGTAGTAGCCGAGAGGACTGGGTAAATTCTAAGCTCATCATTCTGATGGGGTTTAATCCAGCGACAACTATTCATGGCACGAATACGGCCTATTATCTAAAAAAGGCCAAAGCCGCAGGGGCCAAAATCATCTGTATTGATCCCCTCTACTCGGATACTGCGGCAGCACTAGCTGATCAGTGGATACCCATTCGGCCCACAACCGATAGTGCTTTGTTGGATGCGATGGCCTATGTGATAATTACAGAAAATCTACAGGATCAACGATTTTTAGACACCTATTGCCTCGGTTTTGATGAAGATCATATGCCAGCAGGTATTCCGGTGGGGAACTCATACAAAAGCTACATTCTTGGCACAGGTACAGATCAGATTCCTAAAACCCCAGTTTGGGCAGAAAAATCAACGGGTATTTCCAGGGAAATTATCATTGAGCTGGCTAGAGAGTATGCCCTGAATAAACCGGGTGCCCTCATACAAGGATATGGGCCGCAACGCCATGCCTATGGTGAGCAGCCACCTCGTAGTGCGGCTGCCCTGGCGGCGATGACAGGAAATATTGGCATAAAAGGTGGCTGGGCCTCTGGCTGTGGTTCACCATGCCGTAAACAGTATGTTGGTTCGATTCCCATCAATAATCCTTGTAAAGCAGAGATTTCAATGTACATGTGGCCGCTGGCCATTCAAAAAGGGACGCAACTCGGCAAAAAAGAGGGTGTACGTGGCGTTGAAAAACTGTCAGCCAATATTAAATTGATATTTAATCTGGCCGGAAACTGCCTCATTAATCAACATTCTGATACCAATGAAACAGCAAAGCTTCTGGCTGATGACAGTCTAGTAGAATTCATTGTGGTCAGTGATCATTTTCTCACAAGCAGTGCTAAGTTTGCCGATATTGTGCTCCCGGCTGATAATTTCATGGAACGAGAAGATATAGTGATGCCTTGGTCTCATGGTGATTATGTATTGTTTATGAATAAGGCCGTTGATACTGTATATGAATGTCGAAGTGGATATGACTGGATAGGGGATTTAGCTGAAAGGCTGGAGCTTAAAGATGAATTTATCCAGGGCAAGACTTTAGAAGACTGGCTGAATTTTATTGTTGATGAAACAAGGGAAAAAAATCCTGGATTTCCCTCCTATGAAGAATTTAAAGAGAAAGGTGTATATGACTGGGAGTATGAGGAACCGGCCATTGCGTTTAAGAAGCAGATCGAAGATCCTCGAAACCATCCGTTTCCAACGCCTTCTGGGAAAATTGAGTTTTTTTCATCTCGTTTGTGGGAATTACATAGACCCGATGTAATCCCAGCGATCCCTAAGTATATTGCGGCTTGGGAAGGACCGGAAGATCCGCTATGCAATACGTATCCGTTGCAATGTATTGGTCATCATACCAAACGGCGTGTGCATTCCATGTTTGACAATAATGACTGGATGGAGCAGGCAGAAGCACAGGAACTTTGGATCAGCGTATATGATGCCGAAAAGCGCGGCATAAAAAACGGTGAAGAGGTTTGTATCTACAATGCTCGCGGCAAAGTCATACTGCCTACGAAGGTTACTCCGCGCATTATGCCGGGCGTTGTTTCGGTGCCTCAGGGAGGATGGTGGTCCCCAGATAAAGAGGGCATTGACCGTCGTGGCTGTATTAATACCCTGACAAAGTACCAGCCGACACCACTGGCTTTTGCTAATCCACAGCATACGAATCTGGTTGAAGTGGCTAAACAAGGCAAGCACGAGGTGGAGCCATGAGTAAGCAGATGGCATTTTATTTTGAGCAAAAGCATTGTACAGGCTGCAGCACTTGCCAGATTGCCTGCAAAGATAAGCATGATTTGCCCCACGGGCAAAATTTCCGACAGGTTCATGCCTATGAAGGCGGTAGCTTCAAAGTATGCAGCAATGTTGTTCATCATAACGTCTATGCCTATTGGGTGTCGGTTAGCTGCAATCATTGCGTAAATGCCGTTTGCGTTACCGTATGTCCAAGTGGCGCCATGCATAAACGAACAGAAGACGGATTGGTACTGATACATGAAGAACGTTGTATTGGCTGCCGCCGCTGCTTGAAAGCTTGCCCTTATCATGCACCACAGTTTGATGCTGCCACTTTCAAGATGAAAAAATGCGATTTTTGCCAGGAACTCGTGCGAGAAGGAAAAGCACCGGCTTGTATTTCAGCCTGCCCTATGCGTGTACTTGGGTATGGAGAACTCAGCGAATTACGGAAAAAATATGGCAGCACCAGCTGGGTGAAGGGACTACCAACTACAACTAAGCTTGAACCTGCTTGGGTGCTGGTACCCCACCGTGATGCAGGTAATGCACAAGGACGAATAAAGGAATAAATTAAAGTACGGGATTGACTTTTATTGAAAAAATAACTATAATTGTGATTAATTACAAATTACATACTTTTAACTAGACTGACCAGGAAAAAATCTGGAGGCTAAACTACCGTATTCTCAAGGGAATGCGCAGTAGTTTTAGCCTCTTTTTTTATTCGGCATAGCCAGCAAGCAGCCGTAGGAAGAAAGAACATTTAAAATAAGCAGGGGGGACTATGATAATAATAAAAATTAATAAAAAATTGGCAGCATTACTTTCAATTTCTGTTGCTACTCAGGCATTGACAACTAATTATCCTCTTTAGATGTAGTATTGTTGAAAGTTTACCTTATTATTTGAAATAATCTTTGTTTATTTCAAATAACCCTTTTTAACCTTCTACGACTAACTCGTACTGGTTCTTTATTAAATTCAATACTGAGTTGACCAATAATCCGCAATATATTATAAGCAAGAAGACCAATTCGTGAGGCTAAATCAATTGCAGTCAAAATTCTTTGAAGATAATCAATCTAAATCCATATCAGTTTTAATCTCGCGATGAAATTGCTCACGTGTCCCATGTTCTTGATAAAGACGAACAATTGTTTCGGCAGAATCAGGTAGCGATGTCTAATAAGTATCTGCTTCAATGTTTGATATGCCTAATATTGCAGAGGTGAAAAAAAACAATTTCATTCAGCAAATACGTTATGTTTGCTCCATTGCCGCCATGCATAGCGCTTCAGCGATTCCACATGTCATTCCTATTGTCCATTGTGGTCCTGGTTGCGCAGACAAACAGTTTATGAATGTTGCTTTTTATAATGGATTCCAGGGAGGAGGGTGTGGTGGTGGTGCAGTGGTGCCGAGTACTAATTCTAGAGAATTAGATGTAGTATTCGGTGGTGAGGATCGATTGCGGGAATTAATCAAGGCCTCAATTAAAATTTTAGATACGGATTTGTTTGTTGTACTGACGGGCTGCATTTCGGATTTAGTCGGCGATGATGTGGGATCTGTGGTTAAAGAATTTCAAGAGCAAGGTGTCCCGATTGTTTATGCCGAAACGGGTGGTTTTAAAGGCAATAATTTTACAGGTCACGAACTGGTGACGCGCACTATTATTGATCAATATGTAGGTGAGTATGATGGGCCACGCGAGCAAGGTAGTGTCAACATTTGGTCTCTACTACCATACCATAATACCTTCTGGCGTGGTGACCTCACGGAGATCAAGCGTATATTAGAAGGGATTGGTCTAAAAGTAAACATACTGTTTGGTTATGAATCAAAAGGCGTATCTGAATGGAAGGATATTCCTAAAGCCCAATTTAATTTAGTTCTTTCTCCTTGGCTGGGTCTTCAGACGGCCGAGCATTTAGAAGAAAAATATGACCAACCCTATTTGCATATACCTGTAATTCCCATTGGAGCCCAAGAAACCAGTGAATTTTTGCGCAAGGTAGCAACCTTTGCAGGGCTAGATACGGTTCAAGTGGAAGCTTTCATTCAGCAAGAAGAGGAGACCTATTATCATTATTTAGAAAGCTTTTCTGATTTCTATGCCGAATATTGGTGGGGATTGCCTGCGAAATTTGCCGTTATTGGTGATAGTGCCTACAATCTAGCGCTAACGAAATTTTTAGTGAATCAATTGGGTATTATTCCTGGCAAGCAAATTATCACGGAAAATCCACCAGAGGAATATCGGGAAAGCATTCGTGAGCAGTACCAAAAGATCGCAGAAGATGTGGCCACCGATGTTGAATTTGAAGAAGATAGTTATAGCATCCACCAAAAAATTAGACAAACAAACTTCGGTCATAAAGCTCCCATTATATTTGGCACAACTTGGGAACGAGATCTTGCCAAAGAATTAAAAGGCGCCATCGTGGAAGTCGGATTTCCAGCATCCTATGAATTGGTTCTTTCACGGTCCTATGTGGGCTATCGAGGTGCTCTTACCTTGCTCGAAAAAATTTATACAACCACAATAGGTGCTAGTGCCTAGTGGAAAAGTAAAAACAAATATAAGGGGGAAACAAAACTTGGTGTTGAAGGATTGTATGCCAACGTAAATAGGATAGAATAGTACAGCTGATTGGACAAAAATCCGAAGGCTAGGATGATATTTCTATGGAAATATTACTGTATCTTTTTTGTACAAGGAGGAATTGGATATGAAAATGTCACAGTTATCGGGCAAGATAGCTAAAAAAAAATTTGTGGCTAAGCGAACTATTGATTTAATAGGAAATACTCCTTTGGTTGAAGTAACTTGTTTTGATGTAGGCGTGAGCCGGTTGTTTTTAAAGTTGGAATCACAAAATCCTGGAGGTTCGATAAAAGACCGAATTGGTCTATTCATGGTTGAACAAGCGGAAAAAGCGGGGAAGATTAAACCCGGCGACACTCTGATTGAAGCTACGGCCGGCAATACGGGCCTTGGTTTGGCTCTTGCCGCCATTGTCAAAGGTTACAAACTAATTTTGGTTATTCCTGATAAAATGAGTGTGGAAAAAATTAACCATCTTAAAGCAATGGGCGTAGAGGTTATCCTTACCCGATCTGATGTAGAAAAAGGTCACCCAGAATATTATCAAGATTATGCCCAAAGGCTTTCTGAAGAAATTGCCAATTCTTTTTATATCAATCAGTTCGATAATTTAGCCAATCCTTTGGCGCACGAATTAACGACAGCACCGGAGATCTGGGAACAGACCGCCCAAAGTGTTGATGCCATTGTAGTCGGCGTCGGCTCAGCAGGGACTTTAAAAGGGTTAACAAACTACTTTAAACGTATTAAGCCGGAACTGGAAATTGTCTTGGCCGATCCCCAGGGATCCATCTTGGCAGAATATATCCAGGAAAAGACTATCGGGAAAGCAGGAAGTTGGTTTGTGGAAGGAATTGGTGAAGACTTCATTCCAGTGCAATTTGATACGACGCTAATTACAAAAGCTTATTCCATCAGTGACGAGGAAAGCTTTATTGCCGCAAGAACTTTATTACAAAAGGACGGTATTCTAGTCGGTTCTTCCAGCGGCACGCTACTGAGTGCCGCTGTCAAATATGCACAGTCACAAAATACGCCCAAAATCATCGTAACTTTTGCCTGCGATAGCGGCAATAAATATTTGAACAAAATGTTTAATGATTTTTGGATGATGGACAATGGCTTTGTCCGACAAGACACCAAAGGCAATCTGGAGGATTTGGTCACGCGCAAATACTCGGAGCGAAGCGTAATTACCGTAAAGCCGGACGATGCATTATTAAATGCGTATTCCAAAATGCGCATATTTGAAATTTCGCAACTACCGGTAGTGCAAGGAAAAGATATTGTGGGCATCATCGATGAATGGGACTTACTAACAGCAGTGCAAAATGGCGATGAAACCATTCTTAAAAAACCAATTAAAGAATATATGTCTCAAAATATAATCACTGTATCAATAAGCGACGACTTGTCCAAGGTGGTATCTTTGCTAAAGCAGGGTTTGCTGGTCATTGTCAAAAAAGAAGATCAATTTTACGGATTGATTACCAAAATGGATTATCTCAGTTATTTACGTAAAAAACTAAAATAGGAGAGGAATTATATGAGTAACTATGGATTTACAACAAGGGCGATCCATATTGGTCAGGAGCCGGATCCATCTACTGGCGCAATCATTACGCCGATATATGCAACATCGACTTTTGTCCAGGAGAGCCCAGGGAAGCATAAGGGATACGAATATTCAAGGAGTGGCAATCCTACCCGGACCGCTTTGGAAAAATGCATTGCCTCCCTGGAAGATGGAGCAGCGGGATTTGCATTTTCCTCCGGACTGGCAGCTGAATCGGTAATCCTAGATACACTGGAAAATGGCGCCCATATCATCGCCACTAACGATCTCTACGGAGGAACATTTCGACTTTTTGACAAAGTAAAAAAAGTAACACATAATCTTGAAGTCTCTTATGCCGATATGACTGATCCCGAGTCAATAGTAAAAAATATTAGAAAAAATACCAAGCTGATCTGGGTTGAAACACCCACTAACCCTTTGTTAAAGATTGTTGACCTGCAAAAAATAGCTCTCATTGCAGCTGAGCACCAGTTAATCAGTGTGTGCGATAATACCTTTGCTTCCTCTTATCTACAAAAACCATTAAACTTCGGCTTTGATATAGTTGTACATTCGGCAACGAAGTATTTGAATGGTCATTCCGATATTATTGCTGGAGTTATCGTTGCAAAGCATGAGAATGAGCTAACCGAAAAAATCAGGTTTTTGCAGAATGCTAGCGGATCGATACTGTCGCCTTTTGATTCATTTTTATTGCTGCGAGGATTAAAAACACTGTCTGTAAGAATGGATGCCCATTGCAAAAATGCGACACAGATAGCTTATTTTCTTGACAATCATCCTAAAGTTGAAAAAGTACTTTACCCTGGGTTACCCACTAGTCTGAACCATGAAATTGCTAAAAAACAAATGCTGGCTTTTGGCGGCATGGTGTCATTTTTTCTAAAAGGCGGATCGGCAGAAACAACAAAATTCCTAAAACATACAAAGCTTTTTTCCTTGGCCGAAAGTCTGGGTGGTATTGAAAGTTTAATTGAAGTCCCAGCAATTATGACCCATGCTTCCATCCCAAAGGAAGTGCGAGAACAAAACGGTATTTATGATAATCTTATACGGTTATCCATTGGCATTGAGGATGTCGCTGATTTGATTAAAGATCTGGAGAATGCCCTGTCGGCTATTTGAACTCCAAGCTCTAGCGCGATAGCAGCTGATCAGAAAGTCTGAAGGCTAGCATTGCTATAAAAATCGTTACTACTCAGGCGTTCCTATCTAAAGAAAAGCCTGATATAGTGGCTTAAACAATGAACATCCACTATGTCCGAAAAAAGGTTGTGGTGCAAAGATTCGCACAAAATCCAATACTTAAAGACCTATCACCAGACTGATCATTTGTTAAGCAACCCACCCATAATTTTATTAAAGAACTCAGCTTCAGAAAAGGCAGATTGAATTTCTTCGACTTTGCAGAGTCTTTGCACCAGAGCCTATTGTATGATAGAGGGATAGTGTAACCATTTTTTTAAAATAAATATTGACAAAAAAGGATAACAACACTTATAATTGGCAAGGAATGTATGTTGATTTGAAGAATACTTTATTTGCTGGTCAGTGGAAACTGAAGGCTAAGTGTACCAGTGTGCAATCCCTTCGTTTTTCGTTTAGTAAAATTTGAAAGGCAAATGTCCGTAATAATTGTATAGACATTGATTCTATCGATGTCAATAAAATAGCTGGTCAGTAAGTAATCTGAAGGCTAAGTAAATTTTCAAGAGAAAATTTGCTTAGCCTTCAGATTTTTTTTATCTAAGATATCGGAATTTAAGTAGGTCTTTCACTGCGAGGAACGTACGATTAGAAGGAGGTGAATTTTACGATCGGAACGTTCTAAAACAGATAGATAGATGGAAAAAACGAACCCAATAAGGTGCTAGAGGAAACATAGGTCACTCAGCATTTGAAGTTGGTGAAGTTTAAAAAAAGGGGATGATTTTACAATGAAAAAGTCGATTATCATGACACTTGTACTCATACTATTATTAAGTATCGGCAGCACAGGCTTCGCGGCTGCAAATTTTTCAGATGTTCCTAGCAAACATTGGGCGTATGGGGCTGTAAGCCAGTTGGCTAAAGACGGATTAGTTGAAGGCTATGGGGATGGCACCTTTCGCGGTGAGAAAACCTTAACGCGGTATGAATTTGCCGTTGCAATTGCTCGTGCTTTGGAGAAGTACAATAAAGCTGACGCACAGCAGAAAGTGCTTCTAGACAAACTATCAGTAGAATTCGCCACAGAACTTAACGCCATCGGTGCTCGTGTTTCAGTTTTGGAAACTAAAGTTAACAAACTGGGCAATGTCACATTTAATGGCGATGTTCGTTTGAGGGGGATTTTCTACAACGACAAAATTAGTGGTGTATCTGATAAAGCTTCGTTCTTTCAATCACGTGCGCGTATTAACTTTCAAAGCAAGGTAAGTGATGATACAGAAGTTTTTGCCCGCTTTGCCGTACGTAACTCTTTCGGACAAAGCACTGTTGCTAACTATCAACCTTTTGATCAATACGGTGTTAAATTAACCGCAAATAACTGGAAAATAGCTATTGGTCGCCAAGATGTCGGCCTTGGACAAGGATTGATTATCAGTACTGGTAGCGATGCTGAATGGGATCATAAATTTGATGGTCTTATAGCCAGTACTAAGGCCGGTAATGTCGATGTCAACCTTATCGCCGGTAAAACCACTACAAGCAATGTAGTAAATAATTGTCTTGGTGGTCTTGACCAACAATCCCAATGGTATGGTTTTGATTTAAACAGCAAAGTTGCCACTAATTTATCGTTAGGCGCTGCTTATGCTCGTGGCAAACCCGATAACAGCATTGGAAGGAACTACTCAGCGGTAAATTTCACCTACGATCTATCTGCCAAATTCACGATTAATGGTGAATATGAGAAGTCCAACGCCACCAATAATAACACGAGTCATTTAATTGGCGGTACATATCACTGGGCCAAAGATAGTTTCAACGTTCAATACCAGAAGATAGGGATAAACTCTAATGAACCAGGTAATAGCGGCTATTCGTACATCGGCTTCCCATTCGAGGGCACCAATTTGAAAAGCGGTCCATCTTGGTCCGGCTTGATGTATACTTACAATCACCAACTGAATAAGAACACTGCACTCACGCTGCTTTATTTAGATCTTAAGAGTGAAGGACAAAGCGGTCATGATAAAGAAGGGTGCATTCAATTATTAACAAAATTCTAATTGGTTCACTATAAGGCATCTGAAAGAAAATAAGTAGTCAAAGATTCTAAGGATATTTTGTGCTAGGCGAATAACATAACCTGCGCATAGTGAGCTGTCAAGGGTTATGTTATGAAGCATAGCGCAAAATAAACTAGAAGATGACTAGTTAGTTTATTGTTCAGCATAGTCAGCGAAGCAGCCGTAGGAAGAAAGAACATTTAAAATAAGCAGGGGGACTATGATGAGAACAAAAATTAATAAAAAATTGGCAGCATTACTTTCAATTTCTTTAGTAGGGGCAACGTTACTGGCAGGATGCTCGTCCACTCCGACGGCTTCGCAAACCAATAATGCAGGCGAAAGTGCAAAACAAAGCAGCAGCGACAAAGGATCAGGTATTGTTGGTGTAGTAGATGGAAAACCGGTGCCGTCCTTGGTTGGAAAAAAGATTGGTATTGCCACTATTGGCACCTATATGGACTTTGACAAGCAAGCCTATCAGGGAATGATTGACAGGGTCAGAGAACTGGGAGGGACCATGATTGCCGTTGATGGTGAACGCAATGATCAAAAACATATTGCAGATATTGAAAATCTGATTACACAAAAACCCGATGCCATTGTGAAAACACTAGGTGATGTTAACGTTTACGCTCCAGTTCTAAAGAAAGTGCATGATGCTAATATTCCGCTGTTTACACTGGATCATGGCAGTGAATACAGTATTAGTAATGCTCAATCAGATAATTACCTCATTGGCGAAGCATTAGCCCGCGAGATTTTCGAGGATATCGGCGGAGAAGGAAAGATTGCTATTTTTAATGGCTTTTATGGAGTCAGACCGTGTGGTATTCGTTATGACATGTTGAAATACGTAGCCAAAGATTATCCCAAAGTGCAATTCATTGAACCAGAATTGCAAGAAGTAATTCCAGGAACTATTGAAGATGCCCGGAAAAAAACCCAGGATCTTCTGGCGCAATACCCTAATAAAGGGGATATAAAAGCCATCTGGGTATCCTGGGATACTCCGAGTATTGGTATTGCGCAAGCTGTGGATGCAGCAGGCCGAGCAGGTGACATTAAGGTGTATGGTGTTAACGGTGACCTGGTTGCACTTGAGCTTCTAGCCGATCCAAACAGTTCCCTGTATGGAGATGTGGCGCAGGTACCTTATAAAATCGGCCAAGCAGCCGTGGATTCAATTGCCCGTCATTTAGCGGGTCAGGCAGTACCAAAATCTGTATATGTAGAACCTTTGTTTGTTACTAAAGATAATGCTGTGGAATCGAAGAAAACTCTATTCCCTACAAAGTAAAGATAACATAAATAACGAGGAGAGTATGGCTTTTTTTTTTTGGAAACTTACTCTCCTCATAAACAGGGAATTAACGTGAAAATTAACTTGAATTACACTAAAAAGGACACACTTAAATAGGGCCTTTGAATCTCTAAAAAAATCGGACCTTGATTTAAACCACAGAAATATCAGAAGATTTTATTAAACCTTGAGAGATCAAAAGTTTAACAGCTTGTTGTTGTCCATCCGCCACTATTTGAGATGGAGGTTATCATGGCCCAAAATAATAATACAAAATATACAGGGAATGAGTTGGATATAAGTACCGTAAGGTTGGTAGATATCATTGATATTGCTTTTTTGCAACAATTCCAGGATGATTTTGCCAAGAGTGTTGGCTTAGCAAGTGTGACTGTTGATTCTGATGGAAAACCTGTTACCAATCCAAGTAGTTATACTCGATTTTGCATGGATTATACCCATTCCACAGAATGTGGTGATAAACGATGTGCAGAATCACATCGTAAAGGTGGTGAAGAAACAGCTCGGACTGGTAAGCCTGTAGTCTATGAGTGTCATGCTGGTCTGATTGATTTTGCCGCCCCTATTATGTTAGAAGGACGACAGATTGGTACTATTTTAGGTGGGCAAGTACTAACGGATACTCCTCATGATGAAAAATATCGCAAAATTGCCAAGGAAATCGGTGTAGACGAAGATGGCTATGTAGAAGCAGTACAAGAAATTCGCAAATTATCCCGGGAAAGTATTGAGGCAGCAGCTAATGTACTCTTTATTGTTGCAAATAATATGTCAAAGACTGCTTATCAACAACGAAAGCTAAAGGCTATGGCGGATACACTTAGTGATAATTTACATCAAGTCTCTGCAACGATGGAAGAATTAGCCGCTTCAGCTTCTGATAGCAGTGGTAATCAAGCAAGTTTAAATGATGAGATAAAAAATGTGAATACGGTGACTGGTAAAATTGATGAGGTAATGGATTTCATCAAAGATATTGCTGATGAGACCCGATTACTAGGTTTAAATGCAGCAATTGAAGCGGCTCGGGCTGGTGAGGCTGGACTAGGATTTGGCGTTGTAGCCCAAGAAATCAGGAAGCTTTCAGCCGACTCCAAAGAAACGGTAGGTAAAATAAAAGATTTAACAACAATTATAAAAATATCCGTAGATAAAACCGTACATATGGGTAGCGAAACGACTTTTACCATTGAGCAGCAGGCTGCTGCGATTGAAGAAGTGACAGCTAGCGTACAGGAGATTACTAGTCTTACCGAACAATTGAATGATCTTGCGAATGATATGTAAGTAGGAATTTCATGGAAATGGGGCACTATTTGTGAGCATTCAATTAGTTGTATTTGCATTAAATGATGAAGAATATGGTATTGATGTTTCAGCTGTTAATGGTATTTTGCGGTCGAAAAAATTTAAAATACAGACACTGCCAGGGACTGGTTATGCAGTGGAAGGGATGATTAATTTAAGGGGGCAGGTAAAATTTGTGCCGCAAGCGGTAGCGGTAAAATGGAGGTTATCATGAAAACAAAAATTAACAAAAAATTGGCAGCATTACTTTCAATTGCTTTGGTAGGGGCCACGTTACTGGGAGGCTGCTCGTCTACTCAGACGGCTTCGCAAGAAAATGCAAAGCAAAGTAGCAGTGACAAAGGAACAGGTATTGTTGGCGTCGTAGATGGAAAACCGGTGCCGTCTCTGCAGGGGAAAAAGATTGGTGTGGCCGCTATTGGTACGTACCATAATTTTGATAAGCAAGCTTATCAAGGGTTGATAGACCGCATTAAAGAACTGGGAGGAACCCCGATTGCAGTTGATGGTGAGCGCAATGATCAAAAGCATATTGCAGATATTGAAAATCTGATTACGCAAAAACCTGATGCCATAGTGAAGACACTGGGCGATGTTAAAGTGTACGCTCCAGTTTTAAAGAAAGTAGATGATGCTAATATTCCTCTGTTTACACTGGATCATGGCAGTGAATACAGTATTAGTAATACTCAATCGGATAACTACCTCATAGGCGAAGCGTTAGCCCGCAAAATTTTCGAAGATATCGGTGGAGAAGGAAAGGTTGCTATCTTTAATGGCTTTTATGGAGTCAGACCGTGCGGTATTCGTTATGACATGCTGAAATACGTAGCCAAAGATTATCCGAAAGTGCAATTCATTGAGCCAGAATTGCAAGAAGTCATTCCAGGAACGATTGAAGATTCCCGAAAAAAGACCCAGGATCTCTTGGCCCAGTACCCTAATAAAGGGGATATAAAAGCTATCTGGGCAGCTTGGGATACTCCGAGTATTGGTATTGCTCAGGCCGTAGATGCAGTAGGCCGATCGGGTGACATTAAGGTGTATGGCGTTGACGGTGACCCGGTTGCACTTGAACTTTTAGCCGATCCTAATAGTTCCCTGTATGGAGATGTGGCGCAGGTACCCTATAAAATCGGTCAGGCAACCGTGGATTCAATTGCCCGCCATTTAGCGGGCCAGGCAGTGCCAAAATCCGTATATATATAGCCTTTGTTTGTTACCAAAGATAATGCTACAGAAGCGAAGAAAACCCTATTCACAGCAACAAAGTAAAAAAAAATAAAGAGAGTATAGCTTCCCTGTGAAACGATACTCTCCCCCTTATTTTAGGGAGTCATCGATTTGGAAAGGAGCTGCATACAGCTATGAGTGAAACGTACATTTTGGAAATGAGAAAGATGCAAAAAAAGTTTCCAGGTGTAAAGGCGCTGGAGCAGGTGACCCTGCAGATTCGCACGGCCGAAATACATGGCTTGGTGGGAGAAAATGGCGCGGGAAAATCTACGTTGATGAAAATCCTAGCCGGTATCTATAGCCCTGATGAGGGAGAAATTATTTTCTGCGGACAAAAGCAGCAAAGCTTGACAGTTAGAGCGGTAGAAAAACTTGGAATTCACTTTATTCATCAAGAACGGCAGGTCGTTGCCCATCTGACTGTAGCTGAGTCTTTATTTTTGGGGATTGAACCTACTTTCTCGCTGTTTAAGCTTTTAAACCGAAAGTCATTAGAAAAAGAAGCCGAAACAGTGATTCAAAAAACAATCGGCTATTTTATCCAAGGAAATAAACTGATGGCTGATTTAACAGTAGGTGAACAGCAACTGTTGCAAATCTGCCGGGCACTACTACATGAGCCTAAGGTCATTGTGTTTGATGAACCCACTGCCGTATTAGCAAAGCGAGAAGCGGATCGCTTATTTGAAATTATTCGCGAGCTCGGCAAGACGATCAGTATTATTTATATTTCCCATTACTTTGGTGAAATATTAGATTTATGCGACCGCATTACTGTCCTCAGAAATGGTACTAAAGTAAAAACACTATCAACACAAGGTCTTAAAATTGAAGATATTGTCTTCATGATGTCGGGACGCAGTATTGATGAGCAGTTTCCTGAAAAAAACAGAAAGCAGGGAGAAGTACTACTTGAGGTACGAAACATTACCGATGAAGGGCACTTTCGTAATGTCAGTTTGACCGTACGCAGCGGTGAGATTGTAGGTCTGACGGGCTTGATGGGTTCAGGCTATAACCAGGTGGGAACCGCCATTTATGGTCATACGCCGATTACGGGCGGCAGCATTGTCTTTGCCGGCAAAGCTCTAAAAAGCCATACGATTGAAGAAGCGGTAGCACTTGGTATTGGTTATGTACCGGAAGACCGGCGCAGTTTGGGTGTCGTACAGAACATGTCGGTACAAGAGAATATTTCGTTAGCTAGCTTGAAAGCACTTAGCCGCTATGGCGTAATCAAGCTAGGGGATGAACAGAGCAAAGCAGAAGGATTGATCGACAAGCTTGCGATTAAAACCCCTGGCGCTGACGCCATCGCCGGCTTTCTCAGTGGCGGTAATCAACAAAAAGTAGTTCTTGCCAAATGGATCAGCCGGGGAGCTAATTTATACATTTTGAATCAACCTACTGCGGGCGTTGATGTAGGAGCAAAAGCCGAGATTTACGCACTTCTTCATCAAATGACAAAAAAAGGGGTAGGCATACTACTTATCTCCCAGGATATAGCTGAGCTGGCAGGATTATCTGATCGTATTTTAGTCATGTATCGCGGTGAAATCGTGCACGAGCTTGATGGCAATACTCATACCGGGGATGATGTGGTAGTAGCCATGATGGGAGGGGATCAAAATGAGTTCGATAACCGGAGTGCTTAGGCCTTCTGTAATCAATATCCGCTGGTTAGTCCGTTATAGCGGTTATATTGGATTTTTGGTATTGGCCGTATACTTTTCCCTGAGTTCACCGATCTTTTTGACAGGGGAAAACCTGATCAATATTTTACGGCAATCCAGTATTTTAGGTATTGTCGCCTGCGGCTTTACAGCGATTTTAATTAGTGGCGGCAATCATGTTATCCGCGGCGGGATTGATTTATCCCTGGCGAACAATCTAGCAATTACGACCACTGCCACTGCGTTTCTTCTCAGCAAGGGCTACTCATTAGCAACTGCATTTGGCATTGCGGCAACAGGCAGCCTGGTCATTGGACTGATTAATGCATTTACCGTGGTTCGTTTGAAGGTGAGTCCGCTGCTCGGCACCCTCGCTATGATGTATCTGTTGCAAGGCATAGAGCTCTTGCTGTCAAAAACCAAAGTCATTAATGTAACAAACCCAGCCTTGGTCTTTTTGGCAGAGGAAAAGCTGATTGGGATACCAATTACCGTCTGGGTCTTTTTCGCGGTTGCTTTTTTGCTCCATATTCTTTTTTCAAAATCGGTGCATGGTAATTGGGCAAATGCAGTTGGCGGTAATCCCCAGGCAGCTCTTAATGCTGGTATTAATGTAGACCTAGTACTCGCTTCAACCTATGTAATTGCAGCTGTTACAGCCATTGTTGCCAGTTTGTTGGTTACAGCTCGTCTATCTGGTAGCGTACCGGGGATGGGGGATATTATGCTCCTTGATATTCTGTTAGCTGGCTATATGAGTGCCATTTTCTCTCATCTGTCCATACCCAATATCCAGGGGGCCTTTTTAAGTTCTTTGTTTGTCGGTATGCTAGTCAATGGTTTTACATTGATTAATGTCTCGACTTACTGGGTATATGGGATCAAAGGAACGCTCATCTTGCTCGCTGTTTCGGTGACGGCTACACAACAAAGGAGGCTGGATTAGTATGTTAAAATCAGCAGCTAAACAACTCTTTTATCCGATGGCATCGTTACGTCTAGGGGGAAATGTAGTTCGATATAGTACGCTTGTTGCACTGCTTCTCGTTACGGTTTTCTTTTCTATCGCGACAGCCAAATTTTTTACAACGGCGAATCTGACTAATATTTTAAGCCAAATATCACTATTGACGTTAGTAGCCACAGGCTTATGCTTTGCTGTAGCCAGCGGTGGCATTGATCTTTCAGTGGCAGTGGCATTTGATTTAGGCTCAATGGCTGCCATTATGATACTAAAGCTTGGGTTTGGCTGGTATGCAGCGATTGCGGCAGCATTAGTTACCGGAGCTTTAATTGGAATATTTAACAGTTTTTTAGTTTTAAAAGCCCGTATCACCATGTTTTTGGCTACTTTAGGCACATTGTTTATTGGTGAAAGTATTGAAAAAATTGTAACAACCGGTGGTTCTTCGATTTATCTTCCTGGCATGGATGAAGTGTTTAAGTTTTTAGGACGTGGCAGCTTATTTGTTCTTCAGCAGACTGGCGGTCGCATTGATTTGAAATTCTCTGTATTATTGGCCATTATCGTGGCTGGTATTGGGCATTTTATTCTAAGCCGGACAACATTTGGCCGCGGGCTTTATGCACTCGGTTCACAACAAGGCGTAGCCCTTTTATCCGGTGTCCCGGTAAGCCGTTATACCACCTATGCTCTTATTTTGTGTAGCAGCATTTGTGCATTTGCAGGTTTAGTGAGTTCTTCAGTTTTGACGGCGTATGTGCCCCTAAACGGACGCTACTACTTAATGGATGCCATTGGCGCAGTTTTTATTGGCAGTACCCTACATCAAAAAGGGTTTGCCAATATTCCGGGAACTCTGGTAGGTGTCTTATTTTATGGCATTATTGCTAATGGGCTCAATCTCATTGGTATCAATTTTTATTGGCAGAGCGTAGCGCGTGGGCTACTGATTTTCGTGATATTGGCATTAGATTCGTATCGAGTAAATCATGTTGATAGGGCACATAGTTAGTGTCGATAATAGTAATAAACAACCGCTGCATCAGAATTGTATTCAGAGCGCGATAGAAAGTAGTTCACCATTTTCTGCTCGTAAGAATGAAGCATATACAAAGACAAAGAGTGCCTCTCATGAGAAGCACTCTTTATTTTTAAAAAATCAAAATCCCTTATAAGTTCAAGATGAAAGTTACCGCACCAACTTCCGCAGTTGTGGTTGCTCCACCTACGATGGAGATCTGAGGTGGGATTAACGAGATATTAGTTGCCCTTAAAGTATAAACATTAGGCTCGGGATGTCCACTATAACGAATAGGCGTAAGATCTAAAAACAACATTGAAGCTATTTCATAAGTTGGAATAGCTAACGTGAAAAGGACTGCTGGTTGATTAAGGGGCATTCCCTTTTGGACGGATGTCTGGGTGACTCTGTAAATAACAATTCCATTTCGTAGAAATTCGAAAGTTACATCTGCATATCCTGGAGTATTTAAAAGTGAACTTGTGGAGACGCTAGAGGGGGGACTAAAAGTGGCACTCCAGTTAATGACTGCACTTAATGATACGATATCACAGTGACATCTTAGGCAGGCATCTATAGTAGCTAGATTTACCGTACCCCCGTTTACTAATTGAATGGGAAAAGGAGAGGTTAACGGGGAAACTATTGGTGGAAGGGGTAATAGTGCATTGTGTTCACTAACAAATGTACGTTCTTTTTTTTTAGACATGATTCAACCAATCTCCTTTTAACAACTACCTATTTATAACGAATCTAATATTATATAATATGATGCAGATTACAAATTGTTGCAATGATGTAGATCCTATTGATTCTCGCGCGGGGCATAATATTGACAAAAATTAAATAATATAATATGATAATTACATACCCTAGGGGGGTATAGTAGTTAAGAGGTGAATGTATGTTAACCGATAAAGAAAAGAGTGAGCTTAAACTACGGCTAAAAAAAATTGCTGGTCAAACCAATGGTATCGATAAAATGCTCGATGAAGGGCGTTACTGTGTCGATATTGTTCAGCAGATTTTAGCAGCACGGGCGGCCTTAAATAAAGTGGCACTGATGATCTTGGAGAGTCATGCTAAGAGTTGTGTAGTGAACGCGATTAAAGAAAATCGTGCCGATGAAAGCATTGATGAACTGCTGAATGTTCTAAAACAATTTACGAAGTGAATGTAAAAGGATGTGCTAAGGATGGCAACAAATAAAATAGGTAATGACCTGCGTTCTGATAATCTGAAAATTAGCGGTATGTCTTGTGCTGTTTGTGCCAATCGAATCGAAAAAGGTTTGGGAAAATTGGTGGGTGTGGATAAAGCGGTAGTGAATTTTGCTGCCGAAAAGGCTGCTATTACTTATGATGCCAAACAAGTTGGCTTAACAGATATTGTTACTAAAATAGAAGCGTTAGGGTTTGAAGTCATCAAAGATAAGGCCGAGTTTAAGATTACGGGGATGAGTTGCACCGCCTGCGCGACACGTCTTGAAAAAGGTTTAGCCAATTTAGCCGGTATATATAGTGCCACCGTTAATTTTGCCGCAGAAAAGGCCACAGTGGAATATAATAGTAGTGGAATTACCATCGAGCAGATAAAAACAAGGGTAGAAAAATTAGGTTATTCGGCCCATAACCTAAGGAATGCCGAAGATGTTGACCAGGAGAAAGCAGTGCGAGAAACTGAAGTGGGTAAACAACGATTTCGCCTGCTGCTATCGGCAGTACTCTCGTTGCCCTTATTAGGGGCGATGGTGATGCATTTTTTTGGTATTATGGGGACCATCGGACACAGTTTAAATAATCCTTATCTTCAATTAATACTGGCGACCCCTGTACAATTTGTAGCTGGGTGGCAGTTCTATCGTGGTGCTTATAGTGCGCTGCGTAATGGCAGTTCTAATATGGATGTATTAGTCGCTCTAGGAACGTCAGCTGCTTATTTTTATAGTGTGGTCAATATCATCCTTGGCGTTCCCGAACTGTATTTTGAAACCTCAGCTATTTTGATTACCCTCATCATTTTAGGAAAACTCCTTGAAGCAAGGGCTAAAGGGCAGACTTCAGAGGCTCTGAAGTCTCTTATGGGCCTGCAGGCCAAAACCGCGCGCGTTATTCGCGATGGGAACGAAGTGGATATTGAAATAGAAAATGTACTGGTTGGAGAACTCATCCTTGTGCGCCCTGGTGAAAAAGTTCCTGTGGATGGTGTCATTATCCAGGGTACATCGACAGTGGATGAGTCAATGCTTACAGGTGAGAGTATTCCTGTGGACAAAAAGGTCGGTGATGAAATTGTTGGTGCCACCATCAATAAATTTGGCGCCTTTACCTTCAAAGCCACGAAAGTCGGTAAAGACACTGCTCTTTCTCAAATTCTGCGTATTGTAGAGGAGGCGCAAGGATCCAAGGCTCCCATACAGCGTTTTGCTGATATCGTCTCTGGTTATTTTGTGCCGACCATTATTCTACTGGCAGTATTGACCTTTGCCTTGTGGTATTTTATCATTGAGCCAGGAAATTTATCCAGGGCTCTCGTTAATTTTACTGCCGTATTGGTGATTGCCTGCCCTTGTGCATTAGGATTGGCAACGCCGACGTCGATTATGGTAGGAACGGGCAAAGGGGCAGAAAATGGCATTCTCATTAAAGGGGCTGAACACTTAGAAAACGCCCATCGGCTGACTGCCATTGTTTTGGATAAAACAGGTACGATTACGAAAGGTAAACCTGATGTAACTGATATCATTTCCCTAGGGAATCTTACGGAAGGTGAACTGCTGACAATTGCTGTCAGGGCTGAAAAACAATCGGAGCATCCACTGGCTAAGGCCATTGTCAAATTTGGTCAGGAACAGGGGGTAATTGCTACTGATCCTGCGGCTTTTACGGCTTTCCCCGGCTATGGCGTTGAGGTTATACTTGACGGTGAAAAAGTCTTGGTTGGTACACGTAAATTGATGAGTGACAACCATATTGTTATCGATACAATCATTCCTCAAGTGGAGGCATTAGAAGAGCAAGGTAAAACCGTTATGCTCATGGCGATTGGTAACCAAATGGTGGGATTACTCGCTGTAGCCGATACGATCAAAGAACATTCGGCAGAGGCTGTGGCCCAACTTCAAAAAATGGGGATTGAAGTGTGGATGATTACGGGTGATAATCAGCGAGCAGCTCGCGCGATCGCTGGGCAAATTGGTATTACCAAGGTTATGGCTGAAGTGCTACCCAAAGATAAAGCCGAAAAGGTGGAGTCACTCAAGCGAGAAGGTAAAGTAGTGGGGATGGTAGGCGATGGTATTAACGATGCGCCAGCATTAACCATTGCTGATGTGGGATTTGCCATTGGTACAGGTACTGATGTTGCCATTGAAGCAGCCGATATTACTCTCATGGGAGGGGATTTGCGTGGTATTGTAGCAGCCATTCAGCTCAGTAAAGCAACCATGACGAATATCAAGCAAAATTTATTCTGGGCACTTATTTATAATTGTATAGGTGTGCCAATCGCTGCGGCGGGTTTCTTATCACCGGTGATAGCGGGCGCTGCAATGGCCTTTAGCTCTATTTCTGTCGTCATGAATGCTCTTAGACTAAAAGGATTTAAAATAAATAAAGGATAGGGTACGCAATTATGAAAATTGATATTGCATTAGTGCCTAAAGGCGTTGAGGAGGTTGATCTATCTGATACGGTTTGTATCGTATTAGATATATTCCGCGCAACAACATCCATCGTTACTTGCCTTGCCAATGGCTGCGCCGCTATGATTCCCGTGTTATCGACTGAAGATGCGAGCATAACTGCCCGTCAAATCGGACCCGTTTTATTTGCAGGCGAACGACAGTCAATAAAAATTGCTGGTTATGATTTTGGAAATTCACCGTTTGAATTTTCTCAAGATAAGGTGCAGGATCAAAACATTGTTATGACCACGACCAATGGAACCATTGCCATCAAGGCCGCAAAAGGAGCATATCGGACATTGATTGGTTCGTTTTTAAATGCCAAAGCTGTTTGTCGACAAGGGAAAGACTATGGGAAAGATATTTTAATTGTATGTGCTGGAACCGATGGCCAATTTTCATTGGAAGATGCTCTTTGTGCCGGATTATTGGTTCAGTTATTAACGGCAGAAGGAGAAACAGTGCTCACTGATTCGGCTCGTAGTGCTTTACTAATGTATAATCAAGCCAAAGACGAGCTAGTTGAGACGGGTGCTTCGAGCCTTAATGGCAAACGATTATATGATCTAAACAGAATGGATGATGTGGTATATTGTTTTCAAATGGATATTCTAGATGTCGTGCCAGAATATAGAGGAGGAAAAATTGTATTAAATAAATAATTAAATAAAATTCAAAATAAAGAAAATAGCACTTGCATTTGTAAAGTGTTTTAAGTATAATGTAAAAAAGATCACATAGTGGTATGACTGATTGGAATGAACCAAAGGTCAGAAAAACTTTCCCTCGGGAATGTTTTTCTGACCTTTTTTTTGTTTTTCAAAAAATAGGAGGAATAATAATGAGTAAAAAAATTAAACAAATTGCTATTTATGGAAAAGGGGGAATTGGTAAATCAACGACCACCTCTAATCTCAGTGCAGCGTTATCAACAATGGGTTATAAAGTCATGCAATTTGGTTGCGATCCTAAAGCCGATTCTACTAATACTTTGCGGGATGGTAGTTATATCCCTACAGTACTCGATACACTACGAGAAAAAAATAAGGTAACGGCCCAAGATGTAATCTTCCAAGGCTTCAATGGAGTGTATTGTGTGGAAGCAGGTGGACCGGCTCCAGGAGTTGGTTGCGCTGGTAGGGGAATTATTACGGCGGTACAATTATTAAAACAGCTAAAAGTATATGAAGAACTAGACTTAGATGTAATTATTTATGATGTTTTGGGAGACGTAGTATGCGGTGGTTTTGCTGTCCCAATACGTGAAGGAATTGCCGAGCATGTATTTACAGTATCATCTGCCGACTTTATGGCGATGTACGCTGCTAACAATTTATTCAAAGGCATTCAAAAATACTCTAAATCAGGTGGCGCACTCTTAGGTGGCTTGATTGCCAATTCGATCAATGCTCCTTATGCAAAGGATATCATCGATGATTTTGTTGCTAGAACGAAGACACGGGTTGTGGAATATATCCCTCGCTCAGTTACCGTAACCCAATCTGAACTGCAAGGTAAAACAACGATCGAAGCAGCGCCAAACTCAGAGCAGGCTAAGATTTATCAAAGTTTAGCTAGAAAAGTGATAGAAACTACTGAATCAACAGTTCCTGCGCCGCTAGAAATCAGCGAATTGCGCGCATGGGCCGCTACATGGGCTGATCACTTATTGGCAATAGAAACAGGTGAAGTGCGTGGCAAAGCATCAGGAATTTAATAGGGTAATAAGCTGATCATAGGAAATGAAGGCTACAGAAATTTGACGATTTCTGTAGCCTTCATTATATAAGATAACGTGATAAAAATGAAGTTGTGTTCTTGCCAGAGGGTGTAGTGCTGCTGGTACAGAAAGGAGATATGAAAAATGACTTGTTCTGGTACTGTAAGTGAAGATACGCTAGAAAAAACCAAAAAACATCCTTGCTATTCAGCCGATGCACACAATAAATACGCTCGCATCCATTTACCTGTGGCACCTGCTTGCAACGTTCAATGCAATTATTGTAACCGGAAATATGATTGTGTAAACGAAAGTAGACCTGGTGTCACGAGTGAGGTTTTGACACCGGAGTTAGCCAAAGAAAAATTTGTCTGGGTTAAATCAAAAATTGACCAACTGAGTGTAGTTGGTATTGCTGGACCAGGTGATGCCCTGGCGAATTGGGAATCGACCAAGGCGACAATTGAAAAAATAAAAGCAATCAATACCGATGTTACGTTTTGTTTGTCAACGAACGGGTTAATGTTGCCAGAATATGCCGCCGAAATTATTGCCCTTGGTGTTCATCATGTGACGGTGACCCTCAATGCAATAGATCCAGAAATCGGAGCAGAAATTTATAAGTTTGTTTCTTACAAGGGAAAGTATTATGAAGGCATTGAAGCAGCAGAATTGCTTTTGGAAAAACAATTGGCAGGTATTGAATATCTAACCACACACGGCGTATTGGTTAAAGTGAACATTGTTATGATAAAAGGTATCAACGATCATCACATTCCTGATGTAGTGAAGAAAGTAAAAGAGCTGGGCGCCTTTACCACCAACATCATGCCACTCATCCCTGCCCCGGGTAGTGGGTTCGAACGCTTTCCTCAAACCAGTATGAAAGAAATTAATGAACTTAGAAATATTTGCCAACTTGATATCAATCAAATGCGACATTGCCAACAATGTCGAGCTGATGCTATTGGATTATTGGGAGAAGATCGCTCACAAGAATTTCGTATGTGCAATCGACCTGTGCCAGAAAGTGAGAGCCCCGGGATAGAGGGAAAACAATATAAAATTGCTGTCACATCCAAGTATGGTAAACTTGTTGATCAGCATTTTGGTCATGCTTCTGAATTTATTATCTATCAAGGCGATGGTCGTAAATTTGAAATATTGGAAACCAGATCCGTTAGTAAATATTGCCAGGGTATGGAAGAATGTGATGCAGATGAATCCAAAAGGGAAAATACAATTCTAGCAGTGGCGGATTGTGATGCTGTTTTAACAATGCGTATTGGTCATCATGCTAAGCAACAATTAGAGGCTAAACAAATTTATAGTGTAGAATATTGTGACACTGTGGAGAATGGTTTGTATTATACCGTGGGTCAATTAACAAAAAAGGAATGATCGTTATGGTGAGACCAAATATTGAAGAAATAGCAAATTTATTTTTTCAGAGTATCTTGGTTAGTATATCCATCATAATTGTAACATGGTTAAGTCTAACATAAGGCATCTGAAAGAAAATAAGTAGTCAAAGCTTCTGAGGATATTTTGTGCTAGGCGAATAACCATAGCACGCGCATAGTGAGCTATGCACGTGCTGTGGTTATGAAGCATCGCGCAAAATAGACCAGAAGATGACTAGTTAGTTTCTTGAAGATGCCTACGATTCAGTTTGTGGAAGATCTCTTAGATTGCCACTCTTCGAACTTTAATTAAAGTTCATAGAATGCGGGAAGGAGACCGATTTTATGAGTGCTGATTTTCATTTTACAACCATAGGGAGCTCTCAGACCGTAGGAAATGAACTGTTAGCAGTAGCGCAAGAACTGTTTTCCAGTAGTTTAGCATTTGTAGGCAGTTTCGAGGGAAAAGCCTATTCTATAGCAGAGTTGAGCTATGATAAAGGAATCGATTTGTTTTTATGTCAGCCGACGAGAGTGGAAGAGGCGGCTCTAAAAATACCTCGTGAAAAAATTGTGTCCTTGGAGTTAATTCCGGATACTCGATTTTACGTAACATTATCGAAAATTCCGCAGGGAGAAATTGTTGCTATATTTAATAATAATATAATTCAGGCTGAGAGGACGGCTTTTTATTGCGAAGAACATGGGGTTGACCATATTGAGTTTGTTTACATTGCCTATATGGAATTGTCTGAACAAGAAGTAGTAACTCGGTTGGCAAAGGCTAAATACATTGCTGGGAATGATAAAATTGTTGGTACAGGTGGTATATTAGAAAGGCAGTACCAACAATATTTACGCAAAGATGTTAAAATTATTGGCGCAAAAAGAATACCTACTGTGCAGTCAGTTTGCTCAGTAATGCAACGGGTATCGTTAGTTACATACAAAAAAAATTCAACAGAGATTGCCGATGTATCTGAATATTTAAGGATTCAACTTAAGGAGACTGTTGAAATCACTGGAAATATTTCTAAATCAATTAGTATGACTGCAGCCACGATAACTGATGTAGATGCTAATATCAAAAATGAGCGTGTTGCCATGGGGAAAACCATGGCTATTGCTGATACATTCAAGAATGCTGTGAACAATATTAGTGGGATTGCAAAATCAATTCAACATATTTCTGGACAGACGAGTCCCTTAGCTTTGAACGCGAACATTACAGCTACTCGGGTAGGGAAGCAAGAACAATGTTTTACAGTAGTTGCCCAAGAGGTACGTAATTTGGCGCAAGAGAGTCAAATGGCTACCCAGGCCATATGTAGATCAGTTAAAGAGGTCCAAAAAGGTCATTTGGCATTAAAAAAATATAGAGATCTATTAGAGAAGATATCGCGTATGGATGGTTTAACAGGTCTTGCTAATCGACGGTATTTCGATGAAGTTTTTGCTAAAGAATGGAGACATGCTTTGCAAACAGGAGATTTACTGACGATACTGTTACTAGATATCGATTTTTTTAAAAAATATAATGATTCGTATGGTCATTTGGCAGGAGATGCTTGTCTCCAACAGGTAGGGACTGTATTAAATGAGTCATTGAAAGAGGCAGGAGACTTTGTAGCTCGTTATGGGGGCGAAGAATTCGTGGCTATCTTACTTTCTAAAACCCAGAAAGATGCTTTGCATGTTGCGGAAAAAGTACGGGGGAATATTGAGGCGCTGAAGATCAATCATCAGATGTCAGAAGTGTGTCAGTATGTGACGGTGAGCGTTGGCGTTGCAACGGTACGGCCCGATAAGGATATGACTCCCGCTAGCCTAGTTGACAAAGCCGATAATGCTTTGTATCAGGCGAAACGTGAAAATCGAAACAGCGTTGTAGTCGCAGGAGATTATTGAAGCTGTTCTTGGTGAAAATCTTCCCCAGATCCTTTCGGCTACATAGAGTGAAGTCACATAAAATAGATTTGTTTTATCATTCAATATTATGGGAAAAATAGGAGTCTGAAAAATCATATTTATGGGGTAGGGGAATGTTGTCATATTCCCAAATAGGAACTTTTATATATTTACTGGAAATTAGATGCGAAACTCTGATAAATGTTAATGATTATTGACACATAATGCATAATTGTGCTATTGTTTGCATGTAGTATTGTAGCTACTGAAGTATTATATTACTGATAATGTAAATGAATATTTGGCAAACTTACTGAAAAGTTGGGACGCAAAGCCATGGGTCTAAGGACGATCGGTCTATGACTGCCAGGCTCCCCTTGCAAGAGGTACTGAAACTCTGGCATTTGCCTGGGTTTTTATTTTTGTAGTTAACATCACATTATTATTGGAGGCAATAAATTAATGAAAAAAATGCTTATTATTTTACTCCTGCTCGTTAGTGGTATTCCGTTGCTTAGTTATACTTTTGTTTCACAGTTTTTATATTCTAAGCCACTAGAGGCCGATTATTATGCAATTAATGACGGTCAAGCAGAAATTTTTAAAACTGAGGGACAATCCTACATCAATAAGCATATGGAGGCTCTTAAAGCGGTTTCCCGCACCACGGCCGTAAAGACGCTTGATTTGCCAGCTGCCAAGCAATTACTGGCTGACATGAAAAAAACATATTCCAATATTGATATGGTTGTTTCCGATGCTCATGGTAACCAGATTGTTAGAGGTGATGACTCAAAACTGGTTAATGTGTCTAGCCGCTATTTTTATCAAGAAGCCGTAAAAGGTACGGATGAGGTTATTTCTGAAGTACTGATCAGTTCAAGAGATGGACAGCCAACGGTGGTATTGGCAACGCCTATACGGGCGGACAATGGGGCGATTGTCGGTGTAGTACAAGCCAATCTTTACCTTAATGTCTTTAAAGAGTTTGTCACTAAACGGTCAGTTAATGGCATTACTGCTTACATACTGGATCAAGACGGAAAAATCATCGTTCATCCTACCAAGCAGGTAACGGGAGAACGTGAAGATATGAGCAAGGTGCCGTTTGTCCAAAATGCGCTGAAGGGCCAAAGTGCTTCTGAAGAAATAACAGGGGAAGATGGTGTCAGGAAACTGGTCAGTTATGTGTATGATCCCAAAACCCGCTGGGTTCTCTGTATGGAAAAAACTTATGCGGAATATAATACCGTCAGTAAAAATATGTTGCTCACCAGTTTGATGGTGCTGGTGGTGACGATGATTGTAGTAATTATAATTAGTATTGTGGTTTCCAACAGAATAACCAAGCCGATCATACACTTGGTAAGTGCAGCTGAAAGCCTTAAAAACGGTAATTTGAATATAAATTTAACCCACAAAGGCAAAGATGAGATCGGCACACTGGCGCAAAATTTTCATGCAATGGTAGAGGGGCTTAAAGACTTGCTTAGACACGTAATAAATTCCGCCCAAGTAGTTACGGCAGCTTCTGAAGAGCTAACTGCAAGCGCGCAGCAATCGGCTGCTACCGCTGAGCAAGTGACATATGCCATTGATGGTATTGCCGCCAACGCGGAAAAACAGGTGCAATCGGCTAATGCTACCAAGGTTCTGGTGACGCAGATTGTTGCCGGCATCGAGCAAATTGTTGCTGATTCCACCAATGGTGCTTCAGTGTCGGAAGGGACGGCTAAGCTTGCGGCAGACGGCGGAAGATCAATAGAAAATGCTGTTATTCAAATGCGCAGAATTGAAACTAGTGTTGCAGATTCGGCCGAAGTGGTGACAAAACTAGGAGAACGCTCCACCGAAATTGGACAGATTATTGATACCATCTCTGGTATCGCCAGTCAGACTAACTTACTGGCCTTGAATGCGGCTATAGAAGCGGCGCGCGCTGGCGAACAGGGACGCGGCTTTGCTGTAGTGGCCGAAGAAGTGCGAAAGCTGGCCGAGCAATCGGAAAATGCGGCTAAACAAATTGCCCACCTGATTGGTGAAATACAAAACGATACGGATAAAGCAGTTGTGGCTATGAATAAAGGTAATTCAGAGGTTAAGCTGGGAACTGGTATTGTGAGTGAGGCTGGACAGACGTTCACTGAAATTATTACTATGACCACACAAGTGTCTGAACAAATCCGGATTATTTCTACTTCCATAGGAAATGTGGCAACGCATGGTCAAAAAATAGTAGTGGCAGTCAATGATATAGATAATATGAGCCAAAACAATGCCAATCAGACTCTGCAGGTTTCAGCCGCCACACAAGAACAAGTTGCCGCTGCAGACGGAATAAGAACGGCTAGTCAAGCATTAGTGGCAACGGCTGATGAATTGCAAACGGCAGTTAGTAAGTTTTCGTTATAACATTTGAAATAATTTAATAGTGAGCAAACCGATCGAAAGGTGGGGACGCAAAGCTATGGGTCTAATTTCTAAAAAAATAAAGGAGCGTTCAATTATGTCAAATGTAGGATTGCGTATTTTTTCGCAGATAAGCAGGCCGCCTAAAGCGTTAATTGATGGTTTTACAGGAATACCGGTAGCCAATATCGCAGATAACATGAACCGCATGTCGTGTATGGATGCCAAAATTCGCCCAATCAACAACAGTCCGTTGCTTGGACCGGCTTTTACCGTTAAGTCACGGCCTGGTGATAATCTTATGTTGCACCGAGCCCTTGATCTTGCAGAGCCAGGTGATATTGTGGTGGTAGATGCCCAAGGAGATTTGACGAACTCCATTATGGGAGAATTGATGGCTTTGTGGGCCAAGCAAAGAGGCATCGGTGGAATTATTATTGATGGGGCTATTCGTGATGTAGGTGCACTACGAAAAATGGATTTGCCTATCTATGCGGCAGGAGTTACCCCAGCTGGACCTTATAAAGATGGGCCAGGCGAAATCAATGTTGCCATCGCTTGTGGAGGCGTAGTTGTTCATCCTGGAGATATATTAGTGGGTGATGAAGATGGTATTGTTGTCATTAGACCATGTGATGCTGAAGAATTATTAGAAAAATCCAGGGCTAAATCCCGAGCAGAAAGCCAAATAATGAAAGAAATAGCAAATATGTCCTGGGATCGCACTTGGGTTGAACGAACCCTTGTGGAGCTAGGAGCTGTAGTTGAGAAAGAAAATCGAAGTTTTCGCCGCGCTGATGTCAATGAGCCTGTGACAATTTTGCTCGACGAATCAGACCAGCATATGGATGCTATTGCAATTAATATCAGTATAAAAGGAATATTGTTGCAATCAGAATCTCCTTTGGAGCTTAATTCGCTACTCCGGCTGTATTTACCTAAGGAGCTGGGAAACATTAATGTCGTAGCAAGAGTCCTTTGGCAACAAAGCAATAATTTTGGTTGTAACTTTGTGGATATGTCTGAGGATTTACGAGAGATATTGGATCAGGTAGTATATTTTCATTTGCAGCGTAACCAGGATTAAGCTGCACGGAACCTTGCCAGAATTTAGTAGATATAAAGTGAGGCTTAGTCGAACTTATCCTAACGTCTAGCCACTCTAAGACTCCCGCTTATAAAGATGGGAGTCTTAGAGCGAATTGATCAGCGAATAAAACGAAATTTTTGGAAGGACTGATTAATGTGGATAATGGTATAAAATTAATACAAGCGGATTGTTTGCGCGACTACTGCTGCCAGCTATTTACAAAGGTAGGCGTGCCAGCTGATGAAGCGTATCTCAATGCCGATAATTTAGTGGATGCCGATTTGAAAGGTATCGAATCACATGGGGTAAGCCGCATGTCTATTTATCTAAAAAGATTACGGTTAGGAATCGTTAATCCTGCGGTTCAATTAAAAGTAGTAACGGAAAGTCTGGGTACCGCTGTTTACGATGCCTGCAATAGCATGGGTGCCGCCGCATCGAGTAAAGTGATGGCAGTGGCCATCGAAAAAGCCCATAAAACCGGTATTTCCTTTATAACTGTCTTTAATTCCAACCATTATTCGGCAGCCGCTTACTTTGCGCAAATGGCTTTAGAACATAATATGATTGGGTTTACTGGCAGCAATGGTCCGGCACGTATGGCCCCCTGGGGGGGGAGTGAAGCAATGTTTGGTACAAGCCCCTTTGCTTATGCCATTCCTGCAGGTAAAGAACTTCCAATTGTTGCTGATATGGCAAGCAGTGTAGTTGCTAGAGGTAAGATTATCCTGGCGGCCAAAAAGGGGGAGCCAATACCTTTTGGCTGGGCACAAAATAAGTTTGGTGAAGCTACGGACAATGCTCAAGATGCCTTGGAAGGTACGGTATTACCTTTTGCCGGGCCAAAGGGGTATGCCATTGCAACAATGATTGAGGTGCTAACCGGTATATTAGCGGGTTCTTGTTTTACTACAGCCATAAAAGATTTATACACGGATTTTGATAATCCAACTGGCACTAGTCATTATTTTGGTGCCATTAAGCTTGAAGCCTTTGGGCCAGTCCAGGAATTTAAAGATACAATGGACAAGTTCATATTAAGTGTGAAAAACAGCCCCAAAGCTAAAGGAGTCGAAGAAGTTTTTCTCCCTGGGGAAAGAGGACTGAATAAGAAAAAACAGCGCCTGCAAGAAGGGATTCCCCTGGCACAAGTCACTTTAGATGATTTAAGACGTGAAGGAGAAGTATGTGGTGTTCCTTATAATCTTGAATAATATATCCCCTTTGATAACTTGCCGAAAGAGATGTACGCATGCAGAAATTAAGACAAAAGATATCTGGATGCTTTCCTGGCAAGGATGGAGCAAACATATTTTGTAGGATGAGGAGTTATTTATCCACTGCAAAGAAAAATGGGAGATGTGAATTGCAAGTACAGCGGGTAAGCAGGTTACAAAATAGGAACTTTTATATATTTACTGGAATTTAGATGCGAAACCTCTGGAGTAGTTGATTTATAATTGACAACTGTGACTGTTTGTGATATCCTTAACAAAATAATAGTAAGAGTTAGCTAATCAGAAAACTGAAGGCTGAGGAGTTGTTCCGTGTGCGGAGCTTCCTTAGCCTTTTATTTTTGACTATTAATAGGTAAGTGCCAAGCTTTTTTTATGATAGGGAGAGTGTATTATGGGAAAAAATAAAGATCAGATGACTCCGTTAGAACGCTTTGCGGCTTATAACAAGCAAGAATCAATTGATCGTTTGCCTTGTGTGCCCATTGTCGGTAATACGGCAGCTCGTGTTATTGGGGCTAAAGTATCAGATTTTCGAGGAAATGGTAAGCTAATAGCTAAAGCCCACGTTGAATCCTATCAGCTGTTTCGTTATGATACCGTTAGAATCTTTACAGATTTGTATGTGCAGGCAGAGGCTATGGGGTCTGAAGTTCACTACCCAATGGATGAAACGGCATATTTGAAAGTGCCTGCCATTGAAACCGTCAGTCAGATCGATAGCCTAAAGCCAGCTAATCCTTATCTGGATGGCAATCTACCTCACCATCTTGAAGCAATGAAAATTACAGTGGATGCAATAGGAAAAGAGGTTCCTATCACTGGAGCTGTGATTGCACCCTTTACCAATGCTGCATTCTTAATTGGAACCGAGAACCTAGTGAGATTAGTAGCTAAAGATCCAGAGGCAGTTCATAGACTTTGTGAAGTTTCTTTTCAGACGGCACTTCAATATACTAAAGCCATTATTGACATCGGTTGTACACCTAGTTTGACTGACGCCATGTCGTCTTCGTCAGTAATTAGTCCTAGGCAGTTTCGGGAATTTTCTGCGCCTTATTTAAAAAGACTAATTGATTATATACATTCTCGTGGTAAAACAGTGACTTTGCATGTTTGTGGTAAGACAGCGAAGATTTGGGAGGATATGTGCGATGCTGGGGCTGACTGTCTTAGTATTGATAATGATGCTAGTTTGCTAGATGCCAAGGCTAAAGTCGGCTCTAGGGTGAGGTTGATGGGGAATATCAAACCTTCTGAAACGATGTTACAAGGCTCAACAGATGATGTCCGAAAGGCGGTATATCAATGCGTTGGGCAAGGGTTTGATAATCCAAAAGGCTATATTGTCGCTAGCGGTTGTAGTCTACCGACGGAAACACCCTTTGAGAATATTAAAGCCATGCTTGATGCAGTAAGAGAAATAGGTTATCCCATACAGGGGAACCAGTTGAAGGAAGGGGCCGTGGAAGATGTTAAGTTCTAAAGAACGATTACTTACAGTGCTCAGGAAGGGTAAAACAGATCGTCCACCTATTATTTGCACGGGTGGCATGATGAATGCAGCGGTAGTAGAGATTATGAATAATACGGGCAATACCTTGCCAGAGGCTCATAGTGATGCAAAGTTAATGGCGAGTCTTGCTGGTGATGTATATGAGCAGACAGGGTTTGAGAATATTGGAATTCCCTTTTGCATGACAGTGGAAGCCGAGGTTTTAGGTAGTGAAGTTACTTATGGAACATTGGTTTGTGAGCCGAAAATCACTAAAGAAGTTTTCTCATCTGTTAGTGTAGTAGAAACTAAAGACATTAGTACTATGCTAGATGACGGTCGCGTAAAGGTTGTAGTTGAAGCTGTGGGCATACTGGCGGAGCGTTATCCTAATGTGCCCATTATCGGAAATTTAACAGGTCCAATCAGTACAGCAGCTTCGTTAGTAGATCCCATGTCCTTATTAAAGGACTTTAGAAAAAAACCAGCAGAATGTCATCGGGTACTGGATTATGTTACAGATCTAATCATTGGTTTTGCGGAAAGAATGATTGCTAGTGGCGTTACGGTCATTGCGATTGCTGATCCAACTGCTACTGGTGAAATATTAGGGCCTAAGGTATTTAAGGAATTTGCTGTTTTATATCTTAATAAGATTATTGATGCATTACATGCTAAAAATATTCCCGTTTTAGTGCATATTTGTGGAAATATGAATACTGTAAAATCCTTAATATCTGAAATTAGAGCAGACGCGATCAGTACCGATTCCCTTGTTAACTTAAGGCAACTAAAGGCTGATTACTCCCAGCTTACGACAATGGGCAATGTGAGTACTTATTTGCTGGAATTTGGCTCTGCAGAAAAAGTGGCTCAGCAAACTCAGCGATTAGTTCAGGATGGAGTCGACATTATTTCACCTGCTTGTGGACTCAGTACATCCACTTCTATAAAATTAATCAGGGCTATGACTGACGCCGTGAAGGAGAACTAATGTTATGATAAAAGTTGTTTTTCATCATGCAGGTCAAGAGACAAGTATTAACGCTCATGTGGGCGATAATCTTTTAACTACAGCTAGGCAGGCGGGGGTAATACTTGAGTCTCCTTGTAATGGGAATGGGACATGCGGTAAATGCAAAGTGAAAATATTGTCATCTTTAAAAGAAGATGAGATTGTACTTGCGTGTCATACCAAGGTTGATCATGATGTAGTGGTAGAAATCATCGAGCGTCATGACAGTGGAAATCTTCAAATTAAGCAGGATGGTTTGGCGAGCATTGGTGAGATTGACAGTATTATTACCAAAAAGTATATTTCCCATAGCAATGTGACTCACGTATATCGTAAAACAGAATTGATTGGAACAGAGCCGGGCAATACAGAGGCAGAAATTTATGGTTTAGCCATTGATATTGGTACAACCACATTAGTTGTTTCCCTGGTTAATTTGTTGACAGGGGAAGAACTTGCGGCAACAGGTGCTCTTAATCCACAAAGTAGATTGGGGCAAGATGTATTATCGCGGATAAGATATGCATCTAAAGAACAAGGGTTAGTAGAAATGAATCAACTGATCATTGAAGAGTTAAATAGAATGATTCTACAAGTACTAGCAGAGGCTGCCCTTTTGACTCAACATGTGTATGAATTGGTATTGAGTGGCAATACGTGTATGTTGCATTTAGCAGTAAAGGCGAATCCTGCGACCCTCGGTAAATATCCCTATACACCAGTGATTCGAGGCGGTAATTCCATCGTAGCAAATGACCTTGGTCTTTACGCTGTCCCTAGTGCAGAGGCCTATTTGCCACCTATTATTTCGGCCTATGTAGGGGGAGATATTACGTCAGGTATTCTGGTTTCACGTTTGGCTGAGCGGGAAGATACCAATCTCTTTATCGATATTGGTACAAATGGGGAGATTGTACTGGCAACTGGCGGCAAGCTAGTTGCCACATCCACTGCTGCTGGCCCGGCTTTTGAAGGTATGAATATTTCGTGTGGCATGCGAGCAGCACCAGGTGCAATAGAGGGCTTTTCTTTAACGACAAATGGGGAGCGGACATTGAAAAACATTGGCGATCAAGCTGCTGTTGGCATCTGCGGTAGTGGTCTACTGGATATCGTGGCAGCATTGGTCCAAAATGGAGTTATTGAAAGTAACGGAAAGTTTAGTAAAACCATGAATGAAAATCTGAGTGCACTACTCACGGAGGTAAATGGGAAACCTGTCTTTTCGGTTGCAGAGGGCGTCTATCTATCTCAACCAGATATACGTCAGGTTCAATTGGCAAAGGGGGCAATTCGGGCGGGGATTGAAGCACTGCTTGAATATCAGCATGTAACTGTGACTGATGTAGACAGAGTTCTGATTGCTGGTTCTTTCGGTTATCATTTGAACCCTGACAGCTTAATTGCGATTGGTCTGCTACCGAAAGCATTTCGGGATAAAATAGAGTTTTTAGGGAATACATCCAAAACAGGTGCCCAAGCATTTTTACTAAATCAAGGATCACGTTTAGCTATTAATCAGACCATTGCAGAGATTGCTGTGCTGGAATTGGCAACTGTGGATAAGTTTGATCGATTATTTGTTAAATGTTTGGAATTTTAGTATAAGGCATCTGAAAGAAACAAAGGTTAGAGAATGCTACATGTAGCTCTCTAACCTTTGCTTTTTGTTTGCATTGTATTTCTAATGTTGGACTGGGTATAATTGCCCATTTTTTAGATTAAAGACTTCATCAGCTCGTGCTGCCAAAACAGGATCATGGGTAATGATTACAACACTGGTTCCCGTATCTCGGGCTTGTAACAAACAATCGGCAACACTACCCGCCAAGGCTGGGTCTAAGTCGTTGGTTGGTTCATCAGCGAGTAAGATGGGTGGATTTAGTAGTAAAGCTCTTGCAAGGGAAACCCTGCGCAATTGACCTAAACTAAGTTGCTGGGGTTTATGATGTAGGCGGTGCTGCATGTTAAAGTGAGTTAATAATTCGATTGCCCTATTTTCCAAGTTTTTATTTTTCTGGGTTAACCAGGCAGGTACCATCACGTTTTCTAGGGCCGTGAGAGAGTTGATCAAACGGGCTCTTTGGAAAATGAAGCCAAAATATTTACCACGTATTTTGGCTTGCTCGTGTTGGCTTAATGCACTCACATCCAGGTTATCAATGAGTATTTTCCCAAACGTAGCATTTTGTAGTAATCCCATGATGGATAACAGGGTGGTTTTTCCACCACCTGAATCCCCAACAATGGCTAAGGCTGTTCCTTTTTTTACAGTAAGGGATATATTTGATAAAATACTATCTTCCCCATAACTTTTACAAATATTTTGTAGTTCAATTAAGTTGCTCATAGTTGCCTCCACATTAATCAAATTCCCCACGTGTCATGACTGTACTCGGGTCAATGCGACTGCCACGATAAGCAGGTATCCAAGCGGCCAAAGCTCCGAGGCTAGAAAAAAATCCTATTAAGAGGAGGGATGTAGTAGCAAAGAAAGACCAGGTTGGCTGGACAAAGGGAAAGGATTGGTAAGACTTAAGTAGTACTAAGCTCACCTTATATAACACTCCACCCAATAAGAGACCAGCTATTGAGGCCGTCAAAGCGACTACGACCGCTTCACCCACGATGATGGAAGCTATATCTCTACCAGAGGCTCCAAGGGCTAGGTAGAGTCCCCATTCTGCCTGTCGGTCAACGGTTAAGGTATAAAAACGTGCGAATAGTTGAAATAAGGATAATAATACGACGAGTGAACCGACACCTCCTAATAACCAAAGCAGGACGGTAAATTGGTCATTGATACGTTTTTTTATATCGGCTGCTACAATAACGTGTACGTAATCAACTGCTTGGATTTTTGTCACGATATCCATAACATCAGCGGATTCGTCGAATTGCACTAAGACCGTGGAAATTAGTTCGCTAGGTGGTCCTTGTTTTTCCCATATTGGTTTTAGTGTAGGACTTTTACTAGCAACACGTCGTGCTTCAGGCATACTAACTAATAGTGAATAATCTAGAGTTGTGCCAGTTTCTTCGGCCACTGTTACAATGTCATACCAAGTATCGAGGATCAATATCTTATTTTGTGTCCAAGTCGGTACTTTTGCCCCGAGGATGACTTCGTTATCTTTGAGCTCGGTTTTTTGAATTTTTTTAAGCCATGGCGCAACGACCCAGTCGCTAGTTGGGTCATAACCGATCATGCGATTATTTGTTCCAATATCATGGCAGTCTGCAGTTAAGCCTTGGGTGTAAAACTGAGGTGTTGCTTGACGAACACCAGGAATGGAACGTATAGCATCAAAATCTTTTTTGTCCATATAAGTATTAGTGGCTGCTCCTCCAAATAATACAAGGCTAGGTTCAATTGTTGCGCCACCAGGTATGATGACAATATCAGCACCCATACGCTGTTTGGAAATTTCCATGCCTGAAGATACACCGTTATACACAGCCGATACAGATAAGACAATTGCTACCCCGATCGCAATGGAAAATAGGATGGCAAAGCTTTGCAGTTTGCGATGCAAGAGGCTTTTCCAGATGAGAAATGTCATTTGACCTCCTCCGATTGTGCTTTGTGGGTTAATAAGGCGATTAACAGCCCTGTTATAGCAAGTATACTACCGCCGATTGTTTCAAAGAAGGTGGTTTTCAGGCAAGCTCCATTCTCGCAGATGCCAATAGCCCAGGGTTGGGGTAAGATAATAACGATGATTCCCAGTAAAAAGGCAACAAAACTTGCAAGTAAGCGAGCCTCATGAGTGCGTAGTACGAATAGGCTGGCAGACAGTATTACAGCTAGTAATGTAACAATAAATTCGGCCTGATAAGCATAATGGCAATGCATAGGATTGCCATTACCCATAATCCCTGTGCAAATTGGTATAATCCTAGGCAAAATCAAGAGTACAATACTAATCACAAAGGCGGCCCATGATAATATTTTATAACGATTCATAATGTTTAACTCCTTTTTTGTAGAATATCCACGTCACTCTGAAGTTGTGAAGAGTGCCCCATTTTATGAGGAGTATTGGGATCCATCTCCATGTATCTCAACGGAGCCCTGTTAAGTCCATTAAACAAAATGACAATTCCAAAAGAAAAGACTAGAAAAGCCACAATTAAAAATCGATTAAGTGTCATTGTTTACCACCTCCCTTATATAAATTAAATACAAAAAGGCCGAGTTTATCCCATAGGATAGACTCGGCCTTTAGTTTTTCTAATCAGCCAGAACTTATTTAGTTATTCACGTTTAGTTTGGTGTTTGATAAAAATGATACCATCTAGAGTTGGAATTGTAAATATAATTTTTTTATTTTTCTGCGTATCGCTTTATCTAGATGAGTTCAATACAAGACCGTTTTTATAGGCGAAAGCAATGAGTTGCATGCGGTTTTCTAGATGGAGTTTAGCCATAATATTACGTAAATGGTTTTTGACCGTGCTTTCGCAAATATAAAGTGTTTTCCCAATGTCTTTATTGCTCAGTCCTAGACTTACGGATTGAAGTACTTCTTTTTCTCTGTCTGATAAGGTGTTACGAGGGGATATATCCACCTTTGGCACTGAGAATTCCTGCAATATCTTAGACGCTAAATCCCGGGAAATAGGTGCTTCTCCTTGGACGATACTGATAATATAGTCGACCCAATATTCGGGCTGCATGTTTTTTAGCAGATAGCCTTGCGCACCTTTTTTGATGGCTTCAAAAAAATCCTGAACATCATCTGATACACTTAAAATAATAATTTTTACATAGGGCATTTCTTCTTTAATCAGACGAGTTGCTTCTAAACCACTGCCACCCGGCATGCGAATATCCATTAAAATCAGATCAGGCATTAATTCTTTCGCTTTTTCAAAAGCTTCCTGGCCATTGGTTGCTTCGCCAACAATTTCGAAGATGGAGTGGTCTGACAAAATACTTGCAATACCCTTGCGTGATAATAAATGATCATCTACAATCAAAACTTTAATTAACATTCATGTATTCTCCTCTATTTTAAGTTTAGACTGATGACGACTCTGGTTCCTTTTCCTAGGCAACTTTTTAAACTGAATTGAGCACCGATTTGATGTGCATCCTTTCTTGAATTTTTAAGACCGAAGGAAGAGTTGTTTGTTAATACTTTTTCTGTATCAAAACCCTTACCATTATCATCAATCGCCATAGAAAATTGTTGACCATCTTCGATTAAGCTGACGTTTACTTGTCTGGCTGTCGCATGCTTACGGATGTTCAGTAACAGTTCTTGTAAAATGCGAAACATTTGACTTCGAATGTGGTTATTAAGTTTAGAATTAATGTTGCCTTTAACGTGTAAGTTCACTTTAATGTCATGTTGTTTTTGATAATGATCAAGATATTCTTGAATCCTAGTAATCAGATTAATGTTCTCCTCAGCGACTTTTTGCAATGCAAAAATATGTTGTCGAATGTCTGCGTCAGTCAGCTTAATTGCTTCGTGTAGTTCCTGTACTGCTGATAATGGTTCACGCTTTTGCTGCAATGCTGTTTCGATTTCTAATACTTTGACATTCATAAAAAACAAAGCTTGAGAAACACTATCGTGAATTTCTCGGGCAATGCGATCTCGTTCTTGTAAGACTGCTGTTTCTTCTTTTTCTTTTTGTAGCTTTTGGTAAAGAGTTTCGAGCATGGCGAAAATACCGTGAAAATACAAAATAAATAATATTCCAGTCAAGACAGCAACCATTAAATTTCCCCAATCCATGGACATAAAATGTAAAAATTGATGGCGTACAAATTCAAATACACCAATGAATAAGGCGGGGAACACTGCAGAAAGCCACTTCATTTTTGTAATGTTCATCATTCAACTCCAATAAAAATAGTAATTGTAATGTAGCTGGTTCTAATTTAATCTTTTAAAATAATTTTGTCAATATTGATATTGACAAAATTATAAAATGGAGTATAATACAAAGAAAGTAGTATAGTATTATAAGTTTTGGGCTGATCAGAATAACTGAAGGCTAAAGTAATATCTTTTGGGATATACTTTAGCCTTTTTTATTTAACTATGAAGCATCTGGCAGGTGTTGAATACTTGATGGTAAAATACTAAACGACCTTACTGTAAAAGCCAGGTATGAAAAAGATGCTTTTTCCTACTTTAATGAAGGAAACGTATAGCGTGAAGCATAAGTACAAAATAAGAGGAGTGAATTTCATGTCAAAAATTGCTAATAACATTACAGAATTAATCGGTGGTACGCCACTACTTAGAATTAACAAAATCGCGCAAGGAGCCAAAGCTGAAGTTATCGTTAAATTAGAATCTTTTAATCCTGGTGGCAGTATCAAAGATCGTATTGGTTTCAGTATGATCAAAGATGCTGAAGAAAAAGGACTTATTAAAGAAGATACGGTCATTATTGAGCCGACAAGTGGCAATACAGGGATTGCTTTGGCTTTTATCGCTGCAGCCAAAGGTTATCGATTGATCTTGACAATGCCTGATACCATGAGTGTAGAAAGGCGCAACTTACTAAAAGCATATGGGGCCGAATTAGTACTCAGCCCAGGTGGTGAAGGTATGAAAGGAGCAATTCGTAAAGCGGAGGAACTCGCAGCGCAAACTCCTAATTCCTTTATTCCACAACAATTTAACAATCCGGCTAACCCAGAAATTCATCGGGCCATTACCGCTGAAGAAATATGGAAAGATACCGATGGTAAAGTTGATATTATCGTTGCTGGTGTGGGGACTGGTGGTACCATTACAGGTGTTGGTGAAGTACTTAAAAAATTCAACTCAGCAATTCAAGTAGTGGCTGTAGAGCCTTTTGATTCCCCTGTTCTTTCAGGAGGTCAGCCTGGCCCTCATAAAATTCAGGGAATTGGAGCAGGATTTGTTCCTCACGTATTAAACCTTGCGATTGTTGATGAAATTTATAAAGTGAAAAACGACGAAGCCTTAGATACAGCTCGACGTCTAGCAAAGGAAGAAGGCGTATTGGTAGGGATTTCTTCAGGAGCTGCAGCCTTTGCGGCGTTGCAAATTGCTAAGCGTCAAGAGAATGAGGGGAAATTAATTGTAGTGATACTGCCAGATACGGGTGAAAGATATCTTAGTACTGTGCTGTTTCAAGAAAACTAATATTTGAAGATAAGGTCATGAAAATAAGTAATTTGTCTGACTAGGAAACTAGAGGTCAAGTTCCCGAAGAAGGGAACTTGACCTTTTTACGTAATCAATAAGGAGCTGAGGTATATGTCGTCCAAACAAAAATTCCCTGGGAGTAGATCTGATGAAAAAACAGCTAAAATTGTTGCCCGTAATATCAATCGTGTATATCACATCAAAAGCAAATTGGATGATCAACTTACTGAGTTTCAGGCTATTAAACAATTAGATCTCACTGTCAATAAGGGTGAGTTTCTGGCAATTGTTGGGCCGAGTGGTTGTGGAAAATCAACTTTTCTAGATATGATTGCTGGCCTGGCAAAGCCTAGTTCGGGAGAAATATTTATTGATGGTAAGCTTATCACTGGGCCAGCTTTAGATCGAGGCATTGTGTTACAAGGGTATGCGCTTTTTCCGTGGCGGACAGTACGGAAAAATGTTGAGTTCGGTCTAGAAGTGAAAAAAGTTCCCAAAAATCAGCGAGCAGAAATTAGTCAAAAGTATATTGACTTAGTTGGATTACAAAATTTTGAAGAACGGTATCCTCATGAACTCTCTGGAGGCATGAAACAGCGCGTGGCCATCGCTAGAGCGCTAGCCTATGATCCAGAAGTATTACTCATGGATGAACCTTTTGCAGCAGTCGATGCCCAGACTCGAGAATCTTTACAGGAAGAATTGCTGCGTATTTGGGAAAAAACAAAAAAAACAATTGTATTTGTTACTCATGGCATTGATGAAGCCGTATTTTTAGCCGATCGGGTAGCGGTTATGTCTACCAATCCGGGAAGTATCAAAGAAATTATCGAAATTAATCTGCCTCGTCCCCGTAATGATGCTATCCGCTCATCCGCAGACTTTGGCTGGGTACGGCATAAAATTTGGGAGCTTCTGCAAAATGAACCAGCTGTTGCCGATAAAAAACAACTTTCAGATCAAAGCGTAGCAGAGTCTATATCCACATCGGCAGAATTATAGGAGAGGAAGCTTATGATTGCCATTAACAATAATCTTATTCGTATAAGTGCTTTGCCATCAGTGCTTAAGGGAAAACAATTACGGAAAAACATACAGATGCTAGATGTGCAAGCAGAGCTAACGGTGGAAATTGATGCTTCGGGAATTTTGCTGAAAATTATTCCTGGACAAAAGATTGCAGTGGCTGTCGCGAGTCAAGGAATGACGAACCTAGTTGACATGGTGAAGGTGCTAATCACCAAACTGGAATCAGTGGGAGCAGAGCCTTTTATTGTACCGGCAATTGGTGGTGGTGAGCGACTCTCGGCTGATGAACAACGACATGTTTTAGAAACGATAGGAATTACAGAACAGGCTGTCGGTGCCCCTATCTATTCAACAATGGAAACCGTTCTTATTGGTGAGTCTCCCAAAGGAATACCAGTGTTTATTGATCGTTATGCCTATGAAGCTGATGGTATCATAGTGATTAACCGGACAAAATTTCATGGGGGGGGACGGAGTCATTACAACAGCGGATTAATGAGAATGATAACAATCGGTTTGGGTAAACAAAGTAGTTTTTCGATGTGTCGTTCTTACGGCTCGGCCCATATATCGGAAAATATTGCTGAAGTTGCAAGATTTATCCTCCAAGCAACCAATTTTTTGTTTGGTGTTGCTGTCATCGAAAATCAATATCAGGAAACAACACATATTAAGCTTGTAACAAGTCAAGGCTTATATTCAAAGGAGAAAAATTCTAAAATTTCTTAACCTTACTTGGAATCGGAACGTGTTATACTTTCTGATTCCATAAAAGAAGACTGAAGATGCATTTATACATCTTCAGTCTTCAGTTAGTGCCAAATGCTAAACAACTCATATTTCACATCAAACAAGATGTCTTACTCTAAACTCTACACCGACTCTCTTTGCGATCTCTCTACATGCTTGGATATCTTCCTCAGTCATGACATCCACTACTGATAAGACTACGGTAGGGATATGATTTTTACATTTAATGGCAAAGTCTAGTAAACCTTCGAAAGACTTTTCGCCATAATCCGATTGACAGATTGCTTGATAGGTTGGCCCATCTTTCGCATTTAGACTAATTGAAATACCATCCACCAAGTTGGCTAATAATGGGGTGATATCTTTACCGTAAATCAGATTAGCCTGACCATTTGTATTGATGCGAATGGGAATAGTATACTTTTCTTTTAGCCTTTTACAGATTTCTATAATATCATACACGCGCATCAGCGGCTCCCCATATCCACAAAATACAAATTCCTTATAGCTACTAATCTCCCGTTTGGCGATGCTTTCAAGGACCTCATCAACGGTAGGCTCCTGTTCAAGCCAAAGATTTATTTCACTTGAAATACCCTCCGGATTGTTTCTGACACAAAAAGAACAGCTATTTGTACAACGGTTAGTAATATTAAGATACAACGAATCCCCTAATTCATAACTAATAGTCATTGTTAAATTCATCCTCTTCTCACTATTTCTATGATTAAACTGAAGGGAAAGAATTGATTCTTTGTAAGAATCTTTCTTTCCCTTCAGTTTAATCCGATCAGCCAAACTGGAAATTTATTAATGGATTGTATTTTATTATACTTGATAAAATATAGTTGTCAATATATTTTATAGTAAAGGATGCTTTTCTAAATTGTCTTTAAAACTATTGATAGAATAGGAAATAGCATGTATTCTATCATCTATAGAAAGTACTTTACTACATTTCATGAGGCAAATACTTGAGATTGAATATAGGGAATTGGTAAAACCTTGTGTAATAATGCCTATTTTCAAATAAAGGAATTAAACGGAAAGTACAGAAATAATAAAGGAGCGACAGGGGGTACACTTATGATCAAGGTAACAAATTTAACGAAAGATTTTAAAATCCATACAAGAGAAGAAGGCTTGCTAGGAGCTGTTAAAAGTCTATTTTCCAGTAAGTATACTCTCAAAAGAGCGGTTGATACTGTGTCCTTTACCATTGGACAGGGGGAAATTGTCGGCTATATTGGTCCCAACGGCGCTGGGAAGTCAACAACGATTAAAATGCTAGTTGGGATCTTGGTGCCGACTAGCGGCAGCGTGGAAGTGAACGGTCTGAAACCTTACGAAGATCGAATTCAAAATGCCCGCAACATGGGTGTTGTCTTTGGGCAACGAACACAGCTCTGGTGGGATATACCGGTGTCAGAATCCTTAAATTTAATGAAATTCATGTACAAAATACCGGAAAAACAGTTTAAGCATAATATGGAACTGTTTTCCGATATTCTGGGTATTGACCAATTTATGCAGACGCCTGTTCGGCAGTTGAGCCTTGGGCAGAAGATGCGCGCTGACTTGTGCGCGGCACTGTTACATAATCCAGGCATATTGTACCTGGATGAACCGACCATCGGTTTGGATGTTGTTGTGAAAGAAAAAATTCGGGAATTTATCAAAGAAGTGAACAATACTCGCAAAACCACGGTTATTTTAACAACACATGATATTACAGATATTGAGAAACTCTGTTCCCGGGTCATTGTTATCGATCAAGGCCGGGTCATGTATGATGGAAACCTGGATAACCTGAAAACTCAATATGGTTCCGTGGAGACGATAAAGCTAGATTTTGCAGGAAGTATTACGGGAACGTCAGAGCTTAGGACGCTAGGAATTGATCAATATGTGATTGAAGGAAATACAGCTATTATGACCTATGATAAACGCCAGGTAAACTCTTCAAAAATCATCGGTTGGTTCATGGAACGAACCGAGGTTAAAGATTTCGTAGTATCCGAAACTGAGGTGGAAGAGGTAATCCGGAGAATTTATCAGCAAGCCGCCGACACAAATGATAGGTCAAACAGGAGGTGAGCTTATGCGTCTATATTATGAATTGGCAAAAAACGCCTTGCAAATGAGCATGGCTTATCGTTTTAATACGTGTTTGCAACTTGTCAGCCAGACCATCAATATGTTTATTCTTATTACGATATGGCGCGCTTTATATAATGGAACAGGGGTGACTGCCTCCAATATGGGCGCTATTACTTTGCAAGAGATGACGACATATTCCATCATCAGCAGCGGGATTTATATTTTTATCAATAATGACATTGTTATAACAATGGGTCAAAAATTAAAAACTGGGGAAATCGCCACAGATCTGATAAAGCCAATCAACTTGAAAGCAGCACTATTTTGTAAAACCCTTGGTGAAAAGGTATATCAGATTCTGTTTCAATTGATTCCATTAATGGGTATGGCAGCTATTTTTGTGGGCATACCCGTGCCGGGCTGGCAAACTCTTCTTTTATTTTTTATCACCCTAATTAACGGCATGATACTCTATTTCTCAATGACTTACATTATTGGCCTCATTGGCTTTTGGTATTTATCCATATGGCATTTAAGACAGTTTTTGGATGATGTCCTCAGGCTGCTGTCAGGGTCATTTATACCTTTATGGTTTTTCCCAACAGCGCTCATTGATGTATCATCCTTTTTGCCTTTTCGGCTCATTTTCTTTACGCCCATTTCTATTTACTTAGAAAAAATAAGCGGTATGGAAGCAGGCGGACTCATCTTGCAGCAACTACTGTGGATCATTGTTTTATGGGTAGTGGAGAAGATTCTATGGCGCAAAGGAATCCGCAAGCTGGTCATTCAGGGAGGATAAGATGTACTATCTAAAGCTATATGTCAAATTTATCGTCGCACATCTGCAGAGCAAAATGGAGTATAAGTTTTCTTTTTTTTCCGATATCCTGGTGCAAATCATTACATATTCTATCCATTATTTTAATATATGGATTTTATTGAATAAGTTTGGTAGTATGCAAGGGTGGAGCTTTTATGAGATTGTATTTCTGTATAATATGAATTTATTCACATATGGAGTCAGTGCATTGTTTGTTTGGGAACCCATGCGGGAATTGGAGAACATGGTGCAAGAAGGGTCATTCGATAGTATTTTGACCAAACCAATCAATCCATTTTTACACCTAGTTTTCAGACAGTTCCGCACGCTGTATTTAGGGCATACGTTGCTAGGCATAATCGTTTTCTATATCTGCCTGAGCAATCTGCCGATCCACTGGGATATATATAAAGCCATATGGTTTGTTATTGTTTTAGCTGGCGGGGTGCTCATTCAGGCCGCGGTCATGATTCTAGGAGGTGCGGTGAGTTTTTGGATCGTGAAATCCAAGGCTGTCATTGATACCGGTATTTACGGCCTGCGGTTTTTTTTGAACTATCCCATCAGTATTTATGACATATGGGTGCAGGTCATACTTACATTTATCATCCCATATGCATTTGTCAATTTCTATCCGGCCCAGTATTTTTTGAGCAAAGAGAGTACCTCTTTGTTTCCCCCAATTTTACAATATGGTACTCCCCTTGTTGGAGTGGTATTGTTCTTTATCGCTTATAAAATCTGGAGTCTGGGCGTCGGTAAATATCAGAGTACAGGCTCGTGAGTCAAGTGGACTTTAATAGAAGCTGGTTTAGAGAAAAAATGAAGAAAAATTATAAATTGAAAGGGGAAATTTTTTTATGTCTTATTTGCTTAAAGAATTACAGGCAGGAGCTTTGATACTATCTAACCGCTTGGTTATGCCGCCCATGGCTACTTCAAAAGCTGAACACGACGGTAAAGTGAGCCAGGAAATATTGGATTATTACGCAGAAAAATCGGCGGGAGGACATATCTCTCTTATTATTATTGAGCATAGCTTTATCAAACTGGGAGGAAAAGCTAGTGAAAATCAGCTCTCCGTTTCAGATGACAGCGTAATTGAGCATTTAAGAGAGTTGGCAGATATCATTCGCCGTAACGGCTCTAAAAGCGTAATGCAAATTAGTCATGCTGGAAGTGCAGCTGCTCTAGAAGTAATCGGTATAACACCGGTAGGGCCTTCTGCTATCGCCAATCCGCGAAAAGGCGGCATTCCAAGAGAACTTACTCGGCAAGAAATTGCGGGTATTGTGGAAGCTTTCCGCGATGCTGCTCTTCGTGTTAAAGAAGCCGGATTTGACGGGGTAGAGATCCATTCTGCCCATGGATACCTTCTCAATCAATTTTTCTCGCCATTGACCAATAAGCGTACAGATGAGTACGGTGGAGATGTGCATAGTCGCATTCGCATTCACCTTCAAGTGATTGCGGCGGTACGCACTGTTGTGGGTGAAGACTTTCCTATCCTCTTGCGGCTGGGAGCTTCCGATTATATAGAAGGCGGGACAACCATCGAAGACAGTCAAATTGCCGCCCAGCAATTTGAAAAAGCTGGTGTTAATATTCTTGATATTTCCGGTGGCTTCTTGGGGTATAGCATACCAGGCAATACAGAGCAAGGCTATTTTGCTCCCCTTACCGAGGCCATTAAAAAAGTCGTATCCATTCCAGTAATCCTTACTGGTGGAATTACCGAAGTGCAGGCGGCCGAGAGACTGCTAGCTGATGGAAAAGCAGATCTTATTGGTGTAGGCCGTGCAGTACTTAAAGATTCTCAATGGGCACAGAAGGCTGTGGAAGGTCTCACCACCATCCCGGTCTAGGGAGTAGTAATAGGCTACTGTCTTCCGTGTATACGTGGGAACAAGGGGGCAATATGTCGCAAAAAGCTCATAAAGAATTACCGAATGGTAAATTCTTTATGAGCTTTTTGTAACCTCTAATGACAAGTGTTTTTACCAATCAATCGTATCAGCATACTTGATTGGCATTAGTTAGAAGGAGTAACTGGTTTTCACCCAGATAGTGCGTCCTGGTTCGTTCACCCTAAAAGAAGCGGGGATGCCAAGAGTGGTGATGGGAGCACCAGCCCGGCTGAGAAATTCTGCATAATTTTTATTGAAAATGTTGTCTACACCAGCAGCGACTACAATATGTTTGGCTGGCTTATAAGCAATGTTAGCTGAGACAATACCAAAGCCACCAGGGGCATTTGCCAGGTCTTTTGCAGTGGGAGTCCCACTACCAATATCATAGTGAGTTTGTGATTGAACACCACGCCACAATAGACCAGCTTCTACTTTTTCTTTAGTGTATTTTAGACCTAAGGTGCCTTCAAGGGCTGGTATTTGTGCCAAGGCTTTGTGATTGGTATTATTAGTACCGTGCACATATGCAAGAGATGCCGTCGCTGTCCAATTTTTATTCAGTGCGTAAGCAACGTCTCCTTCGCCACCATACAAGGTTGCGTCAATGTTACTTCCAGAATTATTCGCTCCAATAGTTGTAAATAAAATAAAATCGTCAATATTAGAATAAAATAAGGATGCACTGGCTTTAACTTTATCGTTATGATAGAGTAGTCCCGTATCCAATTGGGTATTTTTTTCCGGTTTAAGAAAGAAATTTCCTGTTCCCGAATGCCTTTCCCAATAATCAGCTGGTCTTTCGGCATGACCAAGGCCAACATAGGAAGTAACTGGAGCATTGCGATAATCGTGTTCATAGCGGAGGAATGCGCCATAAGTATGATTAGTATCTGTAGCAGTTGTGCTTTTGACATCAAGATTATCAGCTCGTACTCCGCCGAGCAAACGGTTATTCTGATCTAACATGCGTTTGAAATCACCGAATATGCCGTAATTGGTAAAGGTTAAATCAGTAGCACGTGCTTTGGAGTCATAGGATGCTCCTTTCATTCCCATGCGATTGGTATGTTCATTCTTCTGATAGTCTAGTCCAACAGTAGCTTCAACTTTAGGGTTCACAGCTAAGTCAATCGCTAATCTCCCGCCTGTTGTTGTTCGGTCTACGTCCATCCACATTGGCATCATTGAGGTAGATGGTCGCAGCGAGAAATTATCCATCACATGGTCAACGTAATTATGATATGCGTTGAATTTGATAGTGCTCACTACTGGTGAAATATTTTTTTGCTCAAATTTAAAGCTATAGTCTCGTTGATCAAACTTTGATCCATCCATTGTACGACCCGCATAGGCCGCTTGCGCGGTACTATCATCAATGGCGAATTCATAAAGCGTATTGCTATTGGGGGTCCAGCCCACAATTCCTGACAAACTTTGGCGCGTATAGAAAGAATGTATTTTATTGCCTGCACCGTCGGTGTAATCGTTGGCGTCTGATCTAGTCTTTATGACTCGTACATAACCTTTGGTATCCCCTGCTGTTACATCTAATAATTCATCATTGCGGCCAGCACTGCCCACGAGTAAGCTGCTGTTGACTCGAACTTCTGGCTTGAAAAAAGGCGCCGTATCTCTGTCGAATAGAACGGTTCCAGCCACGTTGCCACCGCCGTAGCGGACATTCTCAGGACCTTTTAGGACAGTAATTTTACTGTATGATTCAGGAAAAGCATAGGAGGTTGTCGGATCCATTCTGCTTGGGCAGCCCCCTAGTAAAGATGTTCCGTTTAGGAGAACGTTCAGACGTGTACCACCAAGCCCTCGAAATACGGGATCGCTGCCAGTACCACCTTGACGTATGACAGAAAAGCCAGGGATGTTTTTCAAATAGCCGCCACCATCAGCGGCTGGTACAGGCTGACGCGGTGCTTTGGGGTCGGTTTCGACGATCAGAGGATTGATCACACTAGGGGCCGTGACGACTACTTCTTCCAGTGGAAAAAAGTTTTCCGCTTTTTGGACTTCGTCCTCCGCAGCAAATGCTGTTGGACTCGCTGCTACTGTAGACGATAGTAAAAGCAAAAAAGAACAAAAAAGTGCATATGATTTATTCATCTATGATCCATCCTTATATTGTTTTTTGAGGCGAGGGGATTGTTAATTCAGATTGTCTCCTTGCTTGGGGCAATTACTAACGATAGGCCTCTACTCCACCAGTAAGCAACTGAGTCGTTAGACTACCTTTAAAAGCAGACACATTATTGACGGTATAACTACCTTCGCCAATGGTGATGGTGAGCTTTTCGTCCAAGATAGTAACGCTAAGAGGAGTGCAACAAGTAATGTCACTTTGTTTTGCACTCGCAACGATTGAACCGTCATTCACGAAACGGGCTTCGGCGATTTCACCATTAAACGTTACCTGTAGCTGGTCGAGAGTATTATTTTTCTCCACATCAATAATGATGCTCGATCCTGCACCAGAAAGATTCTTTACGTCATAAAAGAGGAGTTTGCCGGTTCCTTGATCAGCAAAAAAAGTGATGGTTTTATCACCAGCTAAATTGCCTTGCCATACCAAATTCGAACCCGGCGCAGCATTTGCCACAGTCAGAGCAGTAAATATACAAATTAATGCTGTAATCCATAGTACATTCCTTATATTTGTCCTGGTAAAGTGACCTATTCCTTGTAGAATCATAATCGTTCTCTCCTTTGTTTAGTAAGTTTAGGCTTTTTTAAGGGGATTAAACACCTCCTTTCCTATGGACATTATCATGCTATGACAATTGTCGGATCGTAAAAAAGGCTGGAAAGCGGTTGTTACCGCTTTCCAGCCTTTAGTTTTTCTAATCAGCAAGAATAGTTAATTATAATTATAAACTTAATCTTGTCCTTGTCTACTGTCCGAAAGTACTATTATTTTATCTGAAAAGACTATGGGTAACGAACAACTTAATTAATATTAAGAAAACCTATTGACAAAATTATAAAATTTAGTATAATTTAGAAAAGAAATATATGCATTATAAGTTTTGGGCTGATCAGAATAACTGAAGGCTAAAGTAGTATCTTGCTTGGATATACTTTAGTTTTTTTTATTGAGCCGTGCAGTATCTGGCAAGTATTGAATACTTGAGGGCTGCAGGAATGGCAATCGACAAATCCATAATAATTTTGACTGATCAGTAATACATACTGAAGGCAAAGACGGATCCTAATCAAAGGATCACTCTTTGCCTTCTTTATTTGCAAAAAGCTGAATATTGTCGAGAAAGTGGGGGAAGAGCGTGAGCACTAGAGTTTTCCGTGACGAAATGAAGCCCAAAGAACGAATGGAAGCTGTTTTAACTGGTAAACCTTTTGATCGAGTACCGTGTAGTCTTCAAGTGAGTAACCAAGCGGGCAAGTTGGCGGGAATTAATCACTGGCAATGCTATCATTCGGCAGAAAACACGGCGCAAACGCAATTTGCAGCTCGCCGCATATTTGGTGTGGAGTCTGTGGGAACCGGCCCAGGCTTACCTGGTATTGCAGAAGCAGTAGGGTCTACGGTCTTTTATCCGAAAGAAGAGAATACACCATATATTACAGATTTTGTTCTCAAGGAGTATGTAGATTTTGAAAGATTAGAAATTCCTGATCCGTGGACTAAAGGTCGCCTTCCCATACATTTGAAGGCTTTGGAACTCATGGTTGAGGGGATCGGCAATGAAGTTCCTGTCGTTACCAATCTGGCAGGACCTTTTACGACAGCGGCTAACATTCGAGGAACAGAAGAGTTTCTTCGTGATCTTTATCATAACCCTGAATTTGTTCATCGGTTGTTAAAATTTGCGGTAGAGAGTACTCTCGCCTATGCAAAAGCAGCGGCAAAACTTGGAGTTCAATTTAGTGTTGCTGATCCTACTGCATCGGCAACTCTCATCGGACCTAGACAGTTTAATGAATTCGCCTTTCCTTATTTACGGGATTTGATTCAATCCCTTAAAGAATTAAGTGGGAGTGCCCCATCACTGCACATTTGCGGCAACACAAAAAAAATCTGGCAGGCAATGGCTGATACTGGGGCGGGAATTCTTAGTTTAGATGATACCATTGATTTGGCGGTTGCCAAACAAGACGTTGGTCATCGGGTAGCGCTACTCGGCAATGTCAAACCTACAGCGTCGATGTATCTAGGGACACCTGATGATGTCATCCGTGATGCTAAAGACTGCCTACGTAAGGCCTATGACAATCCTAAAGGCTACATTTTAGCTTTAGGTTGTGGCCTTCCCATGTGTGCCCCTGCTGAAAATATTCACGCCCTGTTTCAAGTCGCTCGAGAGTTTGGGCGATATCCATTTGATGTTGAAAAATTCAATTAATAGTACACGGAGGAAGATATATGAGCAAATTTATAGAAAGACCACGCTATTTATGCACACTGGGGGGCGCAATAGCAACATTGAAAGTCTTGCCACGGGTGATACCGATTATCCATGCTGCAGCTGGTTGCGGTGGTAATATTGCCAATGCCTTGCATGGTGCATCAGGCTATTTGGGCAGTGGCTATTGTGCGGGACTCGCATTGCCGAGTTCTAATATCTATGAAAAAGATATTGTATTTGGTGGGGAAGAACGACTAACTGAGCAAATTGCGACAACCCTTGAGGTTGTTGATGGTGACTTATATTTTGTCGTCACTGGATGCATGGTGGATATTATTGGTGATGATGCAGTGGCGGTGGCAAAACGGTTCCACCAAGATGGTAAACCAGTTTTGGGAGCCGAAACAGGTGGATTTAAAGGCAATTCTTATAAAGGTTACGATATTGTTTTAAGCAAATTATTCACTGACTTTGTTGAAAAAAATCCATTGAAGGAAAAAAATGTTGTTAATTTATTTGGTCTTGTCCCTATTCAAGATGTGTTTTGGAAAGGCAATTTGAATATATTAAAAGCACTTCTTGAAAAAATTGGTTACCGAGTCAATACTTTTTTTGGTGAAGGAGAAACCCTGGATAATCTTAAATATGCTGGTGCTGCCAGCTTGAATATCCTTGTATCTGATGTATATGGAATTGAACCTGCCCAAATATTCGAAGAAACCCATGGAGTTCCATATGTAATTGCCCCATTACCGATTGGTTCAGCTGGTACTGAAAAATTCTTGCGCACCGTAGGCGAAGCATTAAAAACAGATAAGGCCCTCCTTGAGCAGGTCATTGCAGAGGAAAAAGCTCGCTATTATAGCTATATAGAACGATTGGCTGATGTTTATAATGATTTGGATTTTCAACGGTATAGTGTGGTGGTGGCTGATGCCAATTATGCTCCAGCCCTGGCTAGATTTCTGGCTGATGATTTGGGATGGCTACCAGAGCTCGTGGTCATTACCGATGTTCTGACAGAAGAAGAACAACAATTGGTTGAAGCAAGATTTGAAGATTTCACGTCTGGTATTCGCCCTAAAGTCATATTTGATACCGATACATCGAATGTGAGCAAACATTTTAATGCTTCGTGGCCGCAAAATAAAAACGATCGATATTTCGATAGTTTTAGCCCCGCATTTCTACTCGGGAGTAGTTTGGATCGGGATTTTGCGGTGTCCATAGGAGCGCCACACTTAAGTGTATCTTATCCTGTATCTAACAGGGTTGTCCTGGATAGAGGTTATGTTGGTTATCGAGGAGCATTACTTTTAGTGGAAGATATCTTTGGTTTATTAGTAGGAAGCAGATAGGAGAGAGGGCAAAATGGATTATATAAAAGATAAAGCACCCCCGGTGCGTGAAGATCGTTTGAGAGCTTGTAATGCATATGGAGGATCATGTGATAATTTGGTAGATCAATCCCAAAAAGGCTGCCTTAATGGTATTAAGAGAACTTTTTCCCAAACCCAAGGATGCCAGTTAAACTTAAGTTTGGCAATCCTCAATACCATTCGTGATTCGGTGGTTATTGTGCATGGCCCTGTTGGTTGCGGTGGTGCCAGTTTATCCGTTGCTGGAGTCAATAAAAATTTCCAGCAACTGCGCGATAGTAACGCCCGAGGTTTGCTGTGGGTTAATACCAATATGGGTGAGTCAGAGGTCATCAATGGCGGCGAGGGCAATTTACGGGAAGCTATCTTGCATGCGGAAAAAGAATTTCGTCCGAGTGCCATTATCATCGTGAACAGCTGCGTACCAGCTATTATCGGCGATGATATTGATAGTGTTGTTGAACAAGTACAAAGCGAAATCAAAGCTAAAATTGTACCTGTACATTGCGAAGGTTTCAAGACGAAAATCATGGCTAGTGCTTATGACGCTGTATATCATGGCATCTTACGGACTCTGATACCCGATTTGGATGCAGATGCAGTATCAAGGTCAGATAATAAAAATCAGCTTGAAGAATTACAGGAAAAATATCGTATCAGTCGCACGGTTAATGTGCTCAATGTTTCGTCGATGAGTCGCATTGATGAGTATGAATTAGTGAGATTACTCAAGGCTTTGGAACTCAATTTAAACATCTTACCTTGTTATGCTCATCCTGAGGATTTTCTCAAGGCTACTGAGGCGGCATTGAATGTGAGTATTTGCGCAACTCACGATGATTATTTTGTGGAGCATTTGAAAACAAAATATAATATTCCTTTTATTTTGCGTACGATTCCAATTGGTGTAAAATATACAAATCGTTGGATTATGGATATTGCGAAATTCTTTGGCAATGAAGAAGCGGCTCAGCGCTTTATTGATCAAGAAACAAAACTGCTCGAAGAAGCACTGGCACCTTACCGAGAATTGTTTAAAGGCAAAAGGGTCATGATTGGCGGTGGCGAAATTCGTGTAGTTGCCAACGCTGAACTTCTTACTTACCTTGGCTTGGAAGTCGTAGGAATGCGCGCGTATCATTATGATCAGTTTGCGGATGAAATGCTCGAAGAAGTCACACAAAGTGATAAAGTTCCGTTCAATGTAGCGACTGGGCAACCATTTGAACAGGCAAATTTAATTGCTAATTTGAAACCAGACTTGTATATTGGCCATGTTGGTGGCAATGGATGGGCAGGGAAACAAGGGGTTCCTGTTTTACCAATATTTCATCAAAGTAATATTTTTTTGGGCTATACAGGCGTCTTTGAATTTGCTCGGCGTTTAGCCAGGGTACTCAAAAATCCTTCGTTTAATCGCAATTTAGGTGAAAATACTAAACTTCCTTACTTTAAAAACTGGTATGAAAAGGATGCTTTTTCTTACATTGATGAGGGAAATTAATTGTAAATTTATCTTAGTTGATCAGACAACTGAAGACTGAGGATGTATTTATACATCTTCGGTCTTTTTTTATTTGTTAAAGAAGCAGCTTATGTAAAGAGATAAATAAGCTTGACATGAAAGGAAGGAGATAGATAGTATGAGAACAAGTATAAATGATGGTCAGAAAATAGTATTGTTAGCGAAGCGAGTTCAAAATTTACAATTGCCTATATTTCGTGAGATTGGGGATCTTGCTAAACAGCGGGGTGCGATTAATCTAGGTGGCGGAACACCTGACTTTCCAGCACCCATAGAAATTAAGGATGCAGCAGTCGCGGCAATACAGTCTGATTTCAATCAATATGCTCTTTCACAGGGCGTATTAGAACTACGAGTTGGTATTGCCAAAAGACTCTACCAAAAACATGCTGTGGAATTTGATCCAGAAACAGAAATCACCATTTGCAGTGGTGCAACAGAAGGTATCGCTGCATCGTTACTCGCGGTGATTAATCCTGATGATGAAGTCATTATTTTGGAACCAGCATTTACGATTTATGCACCAGATGTTGTCCTTTGCGGAGGAAAACCTGTATATGTACAACTGCTTCCACCGAGCTTTCGTATCGACGGACCAGCAATTGAGGCCGCCTTATCCCCTCGCACTAAAGCCATTCTTATTAATTCGCCACACAATCCCACAGGGCGAGTGTTTGATATTGAAGAATTGACCATTGTGGCAGATATCTGCAAAAAATATGGTTTATTGGCAATTACCGATGAAATTTATGATGAAATCGTTTTTGATGGTACCAATCTGCCTAGGTTGTGGAAGTTATCAGGCATGAGAGAACGCACGATTATCGTGAATGGATTTTCGAAAACGTATAGTATAACAGGGTGGCGTTTGGGATACGTTGTAGCTCCCTCTGAGCTTACTAAAGGGATCAGGATTGCCCATAATTATCTAACAATTAGTGCCGCTGCACCATTGCAGGAGGCGGCTGTAATAGCCATTGGTTTCCCTGACTCATATTATCAAGACATTAAAGCTGCTTATAAGGTCAGGCGTGACCTATTAGTTGACGGATTAGAGCGACTTGGTATTCCTTGCATAGTGCCTGAGGGAGGCTATTTCGTGTTGGCAGATTTTAGTCATTTTGGCTGGGACGACGATGTTGCTTTTAGTAAACATCTTATAGAGACTATTGGGGTGGCAGCTATACCTTTATCAGGTTTTTACCAGACGGGTCCTAAAAATGGACAAATTTTATTGCGATTTGCATTTTGCAAAACAGAAGAAACACTGCAAGCCGCTCTCTTGCGCCTTCAAAAAATAGACTTATTGGAAAGACGGCAGAAGGAGGCTGTAACATGACACTTTATAACAAGGTAACAAATGAAACCCTATTGGAACTTAGAGAAATTCTTGGCGTCGAGCATGTAACAACTGGTGAAAGGATATCGAGTGAGTATACATTCGATGCTGGGACTAAGGAGGGCAGACGCTGGTTACCTGAAGTGGTAGTTTTTCCAGGGAATACAGATGAGGTAGCTCAGATCCTTCAATTGGCTAATCGCCAATTGATTCCGATAACGCCTCGTGGTGGTGGCAGTGGTCTGGCGGGAGGAGCAGTGCCGATACATGCAGGCATTGTCGTTGATTTGCGTCGGATGAATAAAATCATACATATCGATCCCAAGGCAAGGTATATGATCGTGCAACCAGGGGTTCCAACTTTGCAAATTCAGCAGGAAGCAAAAAAACATGGATTACTTTATGCTGGAGATCCGTGTAGTAGCGATGATTGTGTGATCGCTGGCAATGTAGCGACAAACGCTGGTGGTAACCGGGCCGTAAAATATGGGGTCACAGGGGATCAGGTGTACGAATTAGAAATCGTGGCCCCCCAAGGTGAGGTCGTTATCTTAGGTGGACGTTTAAAAAAGAATTCTACAGGATATGGCTTAGTAAAATTAATGATTGGCTCTGAAGGGACGTTAGGTATCATTACCCAGATAACCCTGAAACTTCACCGCCTTGCCCCCCTATTACCCAGCTTTTTGGCCGTATTTCCAGATTTAAGGGCGGCTATTACCTTGGTGGGCATCTTAGTAGAGGATCCTGTTGATCCTATCTCATTGGAATTGATTGATAAACAGACTGTGATTGCCATCGAGAACTATCTTAAGAAATCAATATTTAAAGAAGAGCAAGGAGATTGTCTCATTATACAATTAGAGGCTCAAGATGCAGTCGAATTAGCGAAAAAAACAGAGAAGCTTATACAAATTTGTAATGCCCATAGCTGTATAAGTATTGAAAAAGTTGACGGTGATACAATATGGGAAGGACGCAGAAAATGGGGGACGGCTATTAACGTTCGCAATCCTATCGGTGCTTCTGAAGATATTGTCGTCCCTGTCGATGAAATTAATGTTTTTATTGAAAAATTACAAGCTTTGATTACTGAATTTCAATTTGACTTTCGTATCGCTGGGCATGCCGGTGATGGTAACATGCATGTACGAATTTTGCCTGGGCTCATCCCCCTAGTTGAATGGGAAGAGCAACTTCTCAAATTTCGGCACCGGCTTTACGAGGTAGTATACCAACTAGGTGGTCGGCTGTCGGGAGAACATGGAATTGGTTTTAAACGTAAATGTTTTTTAAACAGCATCACTGCACCTGCTGAGCTTGAACTCATGAAAACTGTGAAAAAAGCTTTTGATCCTAACTCGATCTTAAATCCCGGCAAGATTTTTGATCTATAAAAAAGATTTTAATATTGTGAAAGAATAGGGTCATGGGATATAATAATATCTATGACTCTATTCTTTTGTTATAAACAGATTTTCTCAATAAACATTGACACTATTGTAGCATCATGTTATCATCAATATTAAAATTAATAGCATAATCTCTTATCCAGAGAGGTCGAGGGAATGGCCCAATGACACCCAGCAACCAGTGCAATTGTACAAAAGGTGCTAATTCCATCAGGCATAATCCTGTAAGATGAGAGAAAGGTGATTGTAGATGAATCCCCTTTCTTCGGAAAGTGGATTATTTTTCCGAGTTTTTTTAAATAATTAATATAGAGGTGTTTGACATGTTACCCAAAGAGAATAAAACTAGATTAAAATCAAAGAAATGTTCTATTACCCCTGGAATCATGGACCAAATCATTTCTATATTGAACAGTACCTTTCATGGGAATGTTGCCTTAATATATCAAGATTGCCGTTTAGTTCAAATAGAGAGAAACGAAAAGATTCGTCCATCGGACTCAGCCGGTGAAAAGAGTCACTTGCCCCAAGGATTAAAAGAAAATTGTGATTTGCTAGCTGTTAAGACGAGAATCCAAGAAGCTTTTGAAAAAATGGAATATGGGCAAGTTGTTATTGTGATAAAGGAAGGTCGAATCATTCAAATCGATCGTACGGAAAAACAACGATTTCCAACGTTGGTTGGTCTCTATGGCGATGGTATATAAGAATAAGGTGCATTTTGTTGATCTGAGTCATCCAGCCAATTGTGAAAAAACCATTAGTTAGCTGATCATAATAAATGAAGGCTAAGGCAGATCCTAAAGGAGGTGCCTTAGTCTTCGTTTATTTTTAGAAAAAAATACAGATATGAGGAGATTAATGATGAAGGAAACGAATCGCAAAATTAAACAACTCAATGATATACTCAGTGGACTTGGCAGTGTCGTTGTTGCTTTTTCTGGAGGGGTGGATAGTAGCTTTTTGGCTGCAGCAGCAATGCGCGCTGTAGGCGATAAGGCCATCGCTGTCACTGCTTTTTCAGAGACACTAGCCCAGAGTGAGAAAAGTGAAGCTATCTTAATTGCTAAGGAAATTGGCATTGAGCATATACTTTTAAATATTAGTGAACTGGGTAGTCCTGAGTTTGTAGAAAATACGGTAAGTCGTTGTTACCATTGCAAAAAAGAACGGTTTTCAGTCTTAGCCGATTGGGCTAAGAAGCATCATTACAATTGGGTCCTTGAGGGATCAAATGCAGATGATCTATCGGATTATCGTCCTGGGATCAAGGCTGTGGAAGAACTTCAAATGACGCGAAGTCCTTTGCTGGAAGTTGGTCTTACTAAGAGTGAAATCAGGGAGATATCAAAACAGTGGAATCTGCCTACTTGGGATAAACTAAGTGCAGCTTGCCTATCTTCTCGGATAGCCTATGGAATTTGCGTTACAGCAGAAAGGCTTAAGCAAATCGAGCGGGCTGAAGAGTTGGTAAAGAAGTTCTGCTCAGGGCAAGTTCGCGTTAGACATCATGGCAATATTGCGCGAATTGAAGTAGAACCAGCAAATATTGGGCTCATTACCACTCCCAAAATCGCTAAGATGCTTGAATTGGGTTTGAAAGAAATGGGCTTTACGTATGTTACTGTTGATCTGGCTGGCTACCGAATGGGTAGTATGAATGCTGATATATAGCAAGAAAGACTTGGTGCAAAAAAATGCATCAAGTCTTTTTTTTAGTCCCTCTTCGACGATTGCTGATGGGGATTAATTTTCAAGTAATGTAAGTCCGAGATCGTTGACTGTTCGTATATCTTGTTCGGCACCACGGCCTTGTGTTGTCAGATAGTTGCCAAGTAGCATGCCGTTGATGCCCGATAAGAAGCCCAGGGGAACGAGCTCACCAAGATTGCGCTCCCTACCGCCAGCATACCGTAGAATTTTGGTTGGTAGAATCAGACGGAAAATGGCAAATGTTTGTAGTATTTCCATAGGATTTAACTTTTCTTGATTTTCGAGTGCTGTGCCTTTAATCGGATTTAAGACATTAATGGGTATAGAGTCTACATTAAGTTCTTTGAGGGTGAAAGCCAGTTCAATACGCTGGCGCCATGTTTCGCCCATACCGATAATCCCGCCCGAGCATACTTCAAGGCCAGCGGCTTTTACTCTTTTAATTGTATCAATACGCTCTTGATAGGTATGACTCGTGCAGATTTCTTTAAAATAACTTTCACTGGTTTCCAGGTTGTGGTGATAGCGCGTGATGCCTGCTTCTTTTAAAGCGCTTACATGATTTTCTTCGAGGGTTCCTAGTGAACAACACCGTTGTAGGGAAGTTTCAGTGCCGATTCGTTTGATGGCATCGATAATTTTGGCGAAATCAGCATCGCCTTCCATGCCGCAACCAGCGGTAATAACACAGAAACGATAGGCGTGCTCAGCTTCAGCTTTTTGTGCAGCTTTGATAATGTCATCTTCGTTCATGAGGGGATAAACATCGACATCGACATCATGATGAACAGATTGGGCGCAAAATTTACAGTTTTCAGAGCAACCACCTGAGCGGGCATTAAGAATTTGGCATGTATCTACATAAGAACCAGTAAATCTTTCGCGAATCTTATTTGCCACGCCCAGTAGAATTGGAATATCTGTGGCCTCAATTGTTGTTAAGGCGATTGCTTCATCAAAAGTGATAGCCTGGCCATCTAATATTTTTTTGCCTAGGATAAAAATTAAATCATAGTTTGTCATGTTTGTTCCCCCTAATATAATTTAGTCTTTATAGGTAGTGGTTGGTATTAGACCTGCATCTTGTACCATCTGGAAATCTGCTGCGGTGTCACGGCCGCTGAAGGTTAGATAATTGCCAATGATCAGTCCGTTTGCCCCGGAAAGCATAAGCTGACCCTGCATATCTCGTAAGTTAAGCTCGCGGCCACCAGCCGGACGGATAATTTTATCAGGCAAAATGAAACGAAAGATAGCGAAAGCCTTGATAATATCTAGTGGGGTCGGCGGGATAATATCCTCGAATGACGTTCCTTTAATGGGGTTAAGAATATTGATAGGAATTGAAGTGACATCTAGCTGGCGTAGTGCAAAGGCGAAATCAATTCGATCACTCCAAGATTCACCCATACCGATGATCCCACCAGTACAAAGTTCCATACCAGCGGCTTTTGCAGCGTGAATGGTTGCTAATCGTTCTTCATAAGAATGGGTTGTGCATACTGTAGGGTAGAAGTTTTTACTGGTCTCTAGGTTGTGGGCATACCTTTTAATGCCGCTAGCTGCGAGTGTTTGAGCCTGAGAAAGGGTTAAGGTGCCAAGATTGGCACAAACTCTGAGATCGGTTTTGTCCATTATACATTCGATGGCTGTAATAATTTTTTCGAAATCAGGATCATTATTCATTCCTTTACCGCTAGTGACGAGGCTAATGCGCTTAGCACCTTCTCGCTCAGCTTTCTGGGCAGACATTGTAATTTCCTTGGTGCTAAGTAGGTCATAGACTGGAGCATTTGTGGAGTGATAGACTGATTGGGCACAAAACTTACAGTCTTCTGAACACATGCCCGAGCGGGCACTTACCAGTCCACACATGTCAACTCTATTACCAGCAAACTGTTGGCGAATTTTATTAGCAAAAGCCGCAAGCAGGGGGACATCATCCGTTGCCACTTTTGTTAGTCTGAGTGAATCTTCATAATTAATTTGATTACCTTGTAATATGTATTCTCCAAGGGCAATAATGCCACGATAATCCATGCCGAGCCTCCTTGTATTCACCATATAAAAGAAAATTGATTCGTTAAAAATATTACAATTGTTAACGTTCTACAATAATATGGTTAACAAGATAAGTTTACTACTTTTTTTTAAGTTTGTAAATTACATTTTAGGTATAATTTTTAATTGTATTAGCGGTTTCGTTAGCAGAACATACAAAACAGAGTCCAATACTACACGAATATCCATGGTATAAATACGGCGGTGACATGGGATCAGCTAATGAGAATATTTTAGAAAAATTTAAGTTGACAGGCGATTATTAAAAATGTAAAATTAGGTAATTATATGTATATTTATGACAAACTATGGGTCGCTCTCAACGGCAAAGATACAAGCCAGGTACTTTTTTCACTGGGATCCATAGTAAACTGACTGACGTTATTGATATTAATTTCCGACAAAAGTTCCAGGATGACTCTGCAGAAGGAGTGGGCTTGTTAAGCGTGACTGTTGTATTTGGATAGTAACCTTCAGACCCAAGTCGTTATGCAAGGAGGAAGTCATTATGGTGCAAGATTGTGAACAAGGAAAAGATGATCTAAGTAGTATAAAACTGATCGATATTATCGACTTTGAACTTCTACAACGTTTTCAAGATAACTTTGCTGAAGCCGTTGGTTTGGCAAGTATAACGATAGACCCCGATGGAAATCCAATTACCAAACCAAGTAATTACACTAAATTTTGCATGCAATACACTCATTCAACTGCATGTGGTGATAAACGTTGCGCGGAATCTCATCGCAGGGGCGGGGAAGAAGCGGCGCGAATTGGTAAACCGGTAGTATTTGAGTGCCACGCCGGTCTTATCGACTTTGCAGCCCCAATTATATTAGAAGGAAGAATTATTGGGACAATTTTGGGCGGACAAGTATTAACTGAAAGTCCTAACGAGAAAAAATATTGTAAAATAGCTAACGAAATCGGGGTTAATGAGGATGAATACATTGAAGCGGTAAAAGAAATTTCCGTATTGTCGCAGAAACGTATTCGTTCCGCGGCAAACGTTCTCTATGATATTGCCACCAATCTTTCGAAGTCGGCTTATCTGTTTATCGAAACAGTATCTTCCTTAACGAAACTCATAGGGAGTCGAGACCACTCGACTGGAACGCATTCCAAACGGGTAAGAGATATCGCTGGGCTAATCGGTAGACGGCTTCGATTACCTAGAGATGTATTAAATGACATAGCAGTGTCAGCACTTCTCCATGACATTGGGAAAATCGGCATTCCAGAGAATATACTTAACAAAATGGGGAGACTAACACTGGAAGAGTTTGCCGTGATACAACTTCATCCCGAGATCGGCTATAATGCAATCAAGACGATAGAACCACTTCGCAAGATCGCATTGTATATTCGCCATCATCATGAAGCCTTTGATGGAAGCGGATACCCTAGTGGATTAAGGGGACAAGAGATCCCGATGGTGTCCCGCATATTAAGTGTAGCCGATGTATTCGAGGCTCTTACTGCAGATCGGGTGTACAGAAAAGCCATGAAATTCGAAGAAGCTATAGCTCTTCTGCGGAACGGTAGGGGAATGAAATTTGACTCAGTAGTTTTGGATGCATTTATGCAATGTGTTGATGGAGGCGAAGTTGTAGGAAGCGAGCAGTCGTATTTATCGCAAAGAAAGACTTGCTGCAAGTAATTTGCAACAAGTCTTTCTTTGCTTTGCATGATTAATAATTGATTAAAAAGGATTGAATGAAAAGACTCGACCATTAAGACTGGAATATAATACTTTCTGCTTTCTCTTTTTGGTTACGGGCGTATTTTGTGAATAATTCGTTAGTAATTCAAGAGTAATTGCGGGGTATGGACTACCATCGAGTTTTTTTATGTTATCTTTTTTCATCCATTCGGCGATGTCAGCTACTTGGAACTGAGTTGGTAATCTTTCAATATCAACCGCGAGCTTTATATCCTCAATTAGAGAAGAATCACACATTTTTATGGGCTGCGCTATTTTATCTTCAGTCATTGTCATTGCTAATCATTTCTCCCTTTGTACATTATAAGTAGATGTTACTCTTTAGATTCCCTGCGCTTCAATAAGTAATGCGAATGTCGCCATCCTTGAATATTTCAATATCAGTATAACTATCCATGATCTTCTGAGCTGTATTCTTGTCTACTGTGGTTAGATCAGCGCTGCCATAAATGATATCATTATAGTGAGTAAAAATTCCCGGGTTGTTAATAGCCATATAGGTATGGACACCATCTTTGTAACCAGTAGGTGCTAGCTTGATACCGTGCTTGCGTAGCCAAAGTACAGTATCATCATGACTACGCATACTTTTAGTCAGATGGGTAATGATATGTCGATCGGTGCCTACATGCCCGATTCTAAAATGGTCCAGACATTCTTGGCAAATGCCTTTATCGTTTACTAACGGTACTGCCACAGGCTTTTCTTCATAACAATAAAAGCAAGTACCATTATTGCTACGACGCCACTTGTAAATGTCTTCATATGTCTTTTTCTTGCGAAACAGCATTCATTATTTCTCCCTATAACTTTTTTACCACATCGTATTGTATTAGTATACCTATTTTGTATCAGCTTGTACACTTTTGCAAACATTATTAACTAAAAAAATGAAAAAAATGTTGAGTAAAGTGCTACATTTCAGTATGATAGATATTGTAAAAAGAAAAAGCATTATGAGGGAGGCGACAATATATGTTAGTACCATGGGAACTATTATGCGAAGATAGTGTAGAGTCTCTTAATTTGTTAGAAGAACTATTGGAAGTCGCAGCTGCTGATCCACTTATATTTGATGGAGTTATGAGAGGAATATTACACTCAGATCCTTGCATTCGGGCACAGGCAGCTGAGATGGTAGAAAAGATTACCCAGGTTAGGCCACTATTCTTGACACCTTATAAAAGGTTATTAGTGAAAGAAGTAGCTGCCATACAGCAGGTCGAAGTACGCCAACAAGTTGCTCTGCTGTATGGACGTGTATTTTGGGATGAATGGGATTTGAAGCAGGTTGTCGCCCTGCTGGGGGACTGGATCGAAGCCCAGAGTGATGAGCAGATTATTAAAAACTCAATGCAATCTTTGTATACGCTAGCGATGCAAAAAGAATGGATTAGTCCTATATTCTTGCAACATCTGAAAAACGCCAGGGAAGAAACCCAGCTGCCATTATATGATCTTACTATTTTGCCATGATGTTTACTGGAGAAATTGATTGAGAAATGTTAACGATACACCTGGTATTCATATATGAAAAGTAAAGGAGCTATTTGCTTTGAGAACCAAATTAATAATAAACTTAGCGATTTGCTTAACATTCTTCACCGTTTCAATTGGACACTGTACTTCTTTAAAAGAAGAACTATTAAAGTTGCGTAAGCCACAAGTTGCCTTGCAAAAAGCGAGTGAACAACCGGTTGTCGTACGACAAGATGGTACGATTAAGTTAATAGAACCTGCGGATTTTTTACAAGATTTAACTATTTTGGGTGGGCCGATAGCCACAAAAAAGCAATGTGTTGAATACATAAACATGAAGAATCCATTGCCTCTCATCATAACTAGCACCGACGATCTTGTAAACACTTTCTACGAAGAGGGTATTAAAGAAGGTGTTCGTCCTGACGTTGCTCTTGCCCAATCTTTACATGAAACAGGGAATTTCCGATATGGCGGTGATGTATTACCATTTCAAAATAATTATGCAGGTATAGGGGCTACGGGCAATAAGGCGAAAGGGGCGAGTTTTAGTACCCCGACCTTGGGGGTAAGGAGTCAAATACAGCATTTACTCGCGTACGCGACAACAAGACTACCTGTTGAGCCTATTGTTGACCCACGTTATGAGCTGCTCGCAAAGATACCTGAAAAATATGGGAAAATTAGTACATGGCAAAGATTGGGTGGTAATTGGGCTGTGCCCGGAGTTGGTTACGGAGAAACAATCTTGAGAATTCATAGGGAAATTTTAGATATGCCAATATAACGAAATTCGAAATCTCTACCAGCGTACTACAGAAGCCTCTACCAGTTGAGTAGAGGCTTCTGTAGTACGCTGGTGAAAAATGGGAGCGAGATTATGATAGTGCTTTTGCCATGAAATAAGCGACTCCGGCAGCAAGCCCCCCAATAAATGTTGTCTGCAGGGCGCTATACCATGGTTTTGTCCCCAAAAAGTAACCTTTCATATAACCGAAGATAAATAATGCAATGATAGTGACTGTGACAGACCACAATAAGGCGATGTGCCCATTGGAAAGGATTATATAGGGTAATAATGGTATCATTCCTCCGACTACGTAGGAGGTTGCAATCGTACTAGCACTTTTAACTGCGCGCTGAGGATCTGGTTTTTCCAATCCCAGTTCAAATTTCATCATAAAGTCAACCATGATTTCGGGGTTTATTTTCAAGGCTTCCACTACAGGACGGCTGACCGTAGAGGGAATTTTATATGAATTGAAAATATCGATAATTTCCTGCTCTTCATCGGCGAGCCGATGTTTAGTTTCTTGTTGTTCGCGTAATCTCTCATTTGTATAATGTTCAGTTTCACTACGTGCCGCTAAGTAGCCACCTAAACCCATTGCGATAGAGCCAGCAGCTATTTCAGCAATTCCAGCTGTGACAACAATGGCTGTTCCTTCTACCACGCCCGATAGACCAGCAGCCAAGGCGAAGGGGACGGTTAGCCCATCAGCCATGCCGATCACGATATCTTTTACAGTGTCGGATGATGTGAAATGGTGTTCTTTATGTTCCATAATGCCTCCTTGAATAACTATATTTTTTCTCTTGGAATCGTGATATCGACTGTAGAGGGTGATTAGCCATAGAGGAATGTCTGCTATAAGTTGCCAAGTATTAGTAAATGAATTCTCTTTAGTTTATGATATTCCTGTAAAAATAAGAATATTGAGCATAATATTCTTATTTTAATCAAGGAAGCTCTTAACATTTATTAGGAATAAAAGTATAATATAAACAATGTTCCTAGAACAGTATGATTAGATGGAGGTTATACGATGCGTCAACGGATTCTACCATTGTTGTTCATTGCTTTATTCATTTTGGGAAGCAGCATTGCTTGTGCAGCCCCGCCACCACCACAAGTAGGTGCTGAGGCTGCAGTATTGATGGTGGCTAATACCAAACAGGTATTGTTCGGGAAAAAGCCATATGCAGTTATGTATCCCGCCAGTACTACCAAAATAATGACCTTGATTACGGCTCTCGAGAAAGGCGATCCCAATAGTATTGTTACCGTAAGTCCTAGTGCCGCGGCTTGCGAAGAATCAAGACTTGGATTAAATACTGGTGATAAACTATCACTAAACAATGCCATGTACGGTATGATGCTCATCTCAGGTAATGATGCTGCCGAGGCAATCGCCGAACATGTGGCTGGCTCCGTACCTTTGTTTGCGAACATAATGAATGATAATGCAGAGAAAATTGGAGCAAAAAACACTCATTTCTCCAATCCTCATGGTCTGCCTGATCCTTATAATCATTATACAACGGCATATGATCTTGCCTTAATTACCGCTTACAGTATGAAAAATCCTGATTTTGTAAAAATTGTATCAACTCGGGAATATAATGTTAGCTTTCTGAGTGGGAAGAAAATTCATGTTAGCAATACCAATAAAATGCTGAAATCTTATCCGGGTGCCAATGGTGGAAAAACCGGTTATACGGATGATGCTGGTGAATGCCTAGTGGCTACCGCTAAGCGAGGTGGGGTACAATTAGTAGCCGTAATACTGAACAGTGAGACTCGCTGGGATGACGCCACTAAGCTTTTGGACTATGGATTTGGGCAGGTTGGCTTATAAGGATATAAAAAGAAGCTACCTCATATTAAAATGGACATACAAGATGCAAAAATCCATATACTAAAGAAGTAGTTAGTCGTTTAAAAAAATATACTTTATCTTAAATCGAATTGGGGGCATCCGAGTGTTTTTTCTTCAAAAGAAACTCATTATATGGATCATTGCGTTCATCATATTTATTGTCGCTATCATAAGCTTAACTAACGTTGGTATTCCGGTTTTGAATTATCATTTAATAAGTAACAAAAAAATAAATGCTCTGGCGATTACCCCACAAGAGTTTGACGAGCAAATGGCTTATCTACATAATAATGGGTATACGACCATCTCACCGGACCAGCTACTCAATTCTATTCAATATAGTGAGCCGCTACCTGAAAATCCTATTTTGATTACCTTTGACGATGGTTATCGTGACGCGTATCTTGAAGCCTATCCAATACTGAAAAAGTATAATTTTACCGCCACTATCTTTCTAATAACCGATTATGTAGGAAATAACAGCCGCTATTTAAGCTGGGAAGAAGTAAAAGAAATGCATGATAATGGCATTACGTTTGGTTCCCATACGCTAAATCATATATCTCTTTCAGATTCTACAAATGAGTACGTGGAATACCAATTGACAAAATCTCGTGAAGCCATCGAATGGCGTCTCAAAGAACCCGTAAAATATTTTGCCTATCCTGGTGGCTTTTATAATCAAACAACGACTCAGTTGTTAAAACAAACAGGATATCGAGGGGCGTTCACGGTAAACTTCGGAAGAAATAAAGCAAATAGTGATATTTTCGCATTGAATCGTATACCTATCTTTCAATCAGCTAACACATTCAGAAGCTTTTGGCTCCGCTTAAAATTCACACAATTGTTTATTGATGTTAATGCAGCAAAAAAAAAGCTAAGTAACTACTGACAATAAACGTTCATTTTGGTATTTGCAACACTGGTGTTGTAAATTACCAAGAATTAAATTGGCGAAAGGTTGTAATACTAAACTTATAAAACATGGAAGGAGAATTTATATGGAAAAAAAATTAGCTAAACGCAAGAAGTCTCGTCGTAAGTACGCCGCTGCCTTAGCAGGAGCAGCCATTATGGCAGGCACCACATTGCATGGTATTCCCATTGCTAGTGCCGCGAATGCTGAACAAACTTCTATCTCTCCTCCTGTAGCAACCGAACAAACAACGCTGATTAATAAAGATATTAAAAAACCGATTATTGAAAATGATACGAATGTCACAGATCCTGTCGTAGCCCCACAAGGTGATAATTCCGACAACAAGACAGTGGTAACCCCAGAACAACGTGATAAAGATAAGGATGGTCAACATGCTGATCGAGATCGCGGGGATAAGCAGGATCAAAGGGATGCCCGTTATAACCATGAACGGTATAAACATGAAAGATGGGCTGATCGTGGACAAGCATTTGACCAGCGCATGGCATGGTACAATGATAGCTTGAACAAAATTCAAATTTATAATAATACTGCTAGTCCAGTGGACATCGTTATGGCAGTAGCTGATGGTCTAGGCTTCGATGTGAATAACGACACATTTAGCTTGATAAGTCAAAGTGGTTCCCAGTCTATTGTAAGAATTGTCCACAACGGCAATAACTATAATATCACCGTAGATCATTTATCAAACGGTAATTGGCAGGTTACCCTTGTGAATCAAATACAATAAGTATAACAAAAAATCTCACACAAAGAAAAGCCGGTCTCTAACACGTGAGACCGGTTAAGTTTTATATGGTTTTCATCCACTCCTCAAATTTCGCCATCAAATCGTCGCGAGTATTATCTACCTCGCTGCCACGCCATTCCTGCCCGGTGTCGCTATCAAACCAAGAATCTGTGTTGCAATAATTGCCTGAGGGGTATAACTTTTCATTTATGGCGTGATGCATACCGTCAAGCATACTGTGCTTGATGGTTTTGCGGGTCATTCTGTGGCCAACTTTTTCTGTGTGATTTACCTCAAGACCTGCTTCGCCAACGTCAATTACAATATGAGATAGGATCTTCCCTTGACTCTGCGCTACCCCGATGGCCTGTCTAGCAGCAGCGGCAGCTTGCTCGCGACTAATGTTGTCATCTGAGATGGTAATTCTGACATTGCCTATGATTAATTTATACATAATATCGTCCCCCCCACGCCACATTATATGCGGTGTTTTTTAAGATAGAACTAACCTTGTAAAAGTCTGCATTAGGCAAGTTGACTTCCGATATGGGGTGGGATATAATATGACTATAAATCCTAAGATGCAGAGTAGTAAACAGACCGTTATGGTGCAGAAAGTTGGCGGGTGATGCAAGCCAATCCTAAAGGCCGTTGAACTTACTGCGGAGGAGTAGCTATGATATTGTTCGTAGCGGACGCGTGATTGGCGTTAACAATTATTGAGAGGATGGCATTTGTCATCAATCAGGGTGGTATCGCGGGTGTAACTCGTCCCTGGCTAACAAGCCAAGGGGCGTTTTTTAATATTACTTATATTATTTTAATAAATAGGGGGATTTTTTCAGTGGAAGAAAGATATGTCGCTAAAGAAATTGAAAATAAATGGCAAAAAATTTGGGCCGAAAGTAATGCTTTTAAGGTTGAATTGAATCGTCAGCGCCCAGAATATTATGTTTTAGAAATGTTTCCTTATCCTTCAGGTAATTTACATATGGGTCATGTTCGCAACTATTCCATTGGTGATGTAATCGCTCGGTTTAAAACCATGCAGGGGTATAATGTACTCCATCCTATGGGCTGGGATTCTTTTGGTATGCCTGCTGAAAATGCAGCGATTAAGCATGGTGTTCATCCTGCAAAATGGACCTGGGAGAATATCGCCAATATGCGTCGTCAACAACAAGAATTAGGTCTTTCTTATGATTGGGACAGAGAGGTAGCTACCTGTCATCCAGATTACTATCGTTGGACTCAGTGGCTATTCTTATTATTCGTTGAACGTGGACTGGCATATAAGAAAAAAGCGGCAGTTAATTGGTGCAATGATTGTAATACCGTACTCGCTAATGAGCAAGTGATTGATGGCTGTTGCTGGCGTTGTGACTGCGTTGTCATTAAAAAAGAATTAGAACAGTGGTTCTTCAAGATTACTGATTATGCTGATCGGCTACTCAGTGATCTTAGTGAACTCAAAGGCTGGCCCGACCGAGTTAAAACCATGCAAGAAAATTGGATTGGTCGCAGTGAAGGAGCGGAGTTTAGTTTTGCTGTGCCGGAGCTAGATGATAAAATTTCTGTATATACGACCAGGCATGATACTGCGTTTGGCGTCAGCTATGTAGTACTGGCTCCTGAACATAGTATGGTAGAAAAACTGATTGCAGGTAAGGATAATGCCCTAGCAGTCCGGGAGTTTGTAGAGAACGTTCGTAACATGAGTGAAATTAGTCGTACGTCCAGCGAGTTTGAAAAAGAAGGTATCTTTACTGGTTCCTATGCCATTAATCCGTTTACTGGTGAGCAGGTACCAATCTGGGTAGGAAACTATGTTTTAGTGGAATATGGTACAGGGGCAGTGATGGGGGTTCCAGCGCATGATGAACGGGATTGGCAGTTTGCCAATAAATATGGTTTAGCGAAGAAATTGGTGGTCCAACCTGTCGGGGAAGAGTATTCCATAGAAAGTATGGAAGGTGCATATGGTGGCCCTGGTATTATGGTTAATTCAGGACAATTCAGTGGTATGGATAATGAACTAGGTAAAGTAGCAGTCGCTAAGTGGTTAGAGGAACAGGGTTATGGTAAGCGTCATGTGAATTATCGTTTGCGCGATTGGCTTGTCTCCCGTCAACGTTATTGGGGGGCGCCGATTCCAATGATTAATTGTCCTCAGTGTGGTACTGTACCTGTGCCCAAAGATCAATTACCTGTACTTTTACCAGAAAATGTTAATTTTACAGAAGGTGCCGTCTCGCCTTTAGCTAAGGTTTCGGAATTTGTAAATTGTGCATGCCCGGAATGTGGCGCTGCAGCCAAACGTGAAACCGATACCATGGATACGTTTATTTGTTCATCTTGGTATTATATGCGTTACGCCGATCCACACAATACGGCAGCGCCTTTTGACTCATCAAAAGCTGATTATTGGGGACCTGTGGATCAATATATTGGTGGTATTGAGCATGCTATCTTGCATCTGTTATATTCAAGATTCTTTACTAAGGTATTGAAGGATGCGGGTCTGGTGCATGTTAATGAGCCTTTTAAAAATTTGCTAACGCAGGGTATGGTTATTAAAGATGGGGCAAAGATGTCTAAATCTAAAGGCAATGTAGTGTCGCCGGAAGAAATTATTAGCAAATATGGCGCTGATACTGCCCGAGTATTTATTTTATTTGCGGCCCCCCCTGAACGTGACTTGGAGTGGAATGATCAAGGGGTAGAAGGGTCATATCGCTTCCTAGGACGTTTGTGGCGTATTGTTGCCACTTATGCACCATTCATGGCTGCTGAAGATAGTCAGTATGATAGCAGTACTCTGAATAAGATGGAACGTGACCTCAGACGGGCATTGCATGCCACGATTAAGAAAGTAACCGAAGATGTTGGTGAACGTCATAATTTTAATACTGCGATTAGTTCAATTATGGAACTGGTAAATGCCATGTATGCGGTAAAAGAACAGACTTCAGCCTTGCATGCGGGATTAGTACGGGAAGTGGTATCAAGCTTATTGCGTTTACTTGCGCCTTTTGCACCTCATATTAGCGAAGAACTTTGGAGCCAAACCATGATGCAAGGTAGTGTGCACAAACAAGCTTGGCCAGTATTTGATATGGTGGCTATACAATTAGAAGAAGTTGAAATTGTTTTACAGATTAACGGTAAAGTCCGAGAGAAAATTGTTGTTCCTGTCGGACTCAGTCCTCGTGAACTCGAAGAAAAGGCCCTTGGGCAGGAAAAAGTTCAGGCTTTGATTGAAGGCCGAGAAGTGGTAAAAGTCATTTGCGTACCACAAAAATTAGTTAATATTGTAATTAAATGATCATATATCCCAAACAAAGGGGCTGTTTTAAAACATTAGTTTTAGAACAGCCCCTTTGCCTTTCAATAGAACGCGCCAACATTTTTCTTATTTGATTTTTTCTAAGGCGTTTTTCCAACGGTGTAGAGCTTCAGCAATTATACTGCGCGGACAAGCTGCGTTTAAACGCATATATCCGCCGTAGCCATCGCCAAACCAAAATCCATCATCCATAGCAATGCCAGCTTGATTGATCATGAAAGAGTGAAGTTCATCTTTAGTCATCCCAAGTTTTCGGCAGTCAATCCATACGAGATAAGTGCCTTCTGGAACGTTGGGGTGAACCTGGGGGATGTGTTTTTGGCAGTAGTCTTGAATAAAGGCAAAATTACCTTCAATATATTCTTTCACCTGTTCGAGCCATTCTTCTCCGAAGCGGTAAGCTGCTTCTGCTGCGACTAGACTAAAACAATTATTTCGTTTTATATCTAGGTTGCCAAGAATCTGGTCAAACGTAGTAAAGTCTTCTGCATTGGGGAAAATGGTAATAGATGCTTGTAGACCAGCTAAATTAAAGGTTTTGCTGGGGGCGATACAAGTAAAGGTGTTTTTACGGAATTCTTCGGAAATCAGAGCAAAAGGTGTGTGTTGATGTTCAGAAAATACTAAGTCGCAATGAATCTCATCAGCAATGACGCGAATGCCATGAGCGAGGCAAATATCTCCTAGACGAACAAGTTCTGCTTTTTCCCACACGCGGCCAATTGGATTGTGAGGACTACATAACAGTAAGAGCTTAGCGCCGCTTTTTGCAACTGTTTCCAAATGATCATAATCCATTTCATAGCGTCCGTTGACAAGCTTTAAAGGGTTTTCCACTAAAGTCCGCCCGTTGCTGCTTACCACATCAAAAAACGGATAGTAGACAGGGGACTGAATAATAATATTGTCCCCAGGTTGCGTGAAATTTTGAATAATCAGACTTAATGATGGTACAACCCCGGGGCAGTGAATCATGAGTTTGGTATCAGGCACCCAACCGTGCCGCCGCTCAAACCATTGCGCGATTGCCTCAAAATAAGAATCTGGTCTAGATGTATAGCCAAATATCCCTTGCTGAGCTCGCTCTTGAATTGCTTCAATAATAGGTTGGGCCACTTTGAAATCCATATCGGCAACCCATAATGGAATGAGGTCACCGCGACCAAATTTTTGTTCCAGTTCATCATACTTGGCAGCAAAGTTTGTTGTTCTGTCGAGTACTGTATCAAAATCATATTTCATATGTAATCTCCTACCTAACTGATTGCTGTCAGCCGCTATTACTGTATGTGCTTGACGAGTTCAGCGGCTAGTCCGATATACTTTTGTGGCGTCAAAGCGAGTAGTCTAGCTTTATCTGTTGCTGGTAAATCTACACTCTCAATGAAAGCTTTCGTTGCAGCTTCGCCAATTGCCTTACCACGGGTAATTTCTTTTAATTTATCATAAGGGTTGGTATGTCCATGTTTGCGCATCACTGTTTGTACGGCTTCCGATAGTACTTCCCAGGCATCAGTCAAGTGGTTTTCAATGGCCTGGCTATTGATCAATGTTTTGCCAAAGCCCTTTGAAGCATAAACAAGTGCTAGATGAGAATAGGCAATGGCTGATCCTATATTTCGCTGGGCCGCTGAGTCACTAAGATCTCTTTGCAAACGCGATATTGGAAGTTTATTTGCCAAATGATCTAGTAGAGCGTTACTTAGACCTAGGTTTGCTTCTGAGTTTTCAAAATCAATAGGATTGACCTTATGAGGCATAGTGGAAGAACCAACTTCACCAGCTATGGTTTTTTGTTTAAAATAACCAAGGGAGATATACAGCCACATATCCCGGTCAAAGTCTAGGACAATGTTGTTAAAACGGTTGATGGCATGGAAACATTCGGCTACATAATCATGGGATTCTATTTGGGTGGTCAGAGGATTATACTCTAGCCCCAATCCCTCAACAAAAGTCTTGGCCACCGTCTCCCATGCAACTTCAGGATATGCAATCTGGTGAGCGTTAAAGTTACCCACGGCTCCATTAAACTTTCCTAGGTACTCAAGGGAACGGATTTGTTTAAATTGTCGGTTCCATCGATACACAAAGACAGCAAGCTCTTTTCCCATGGTAGTGGGCGAGGCAGGTTGTCCATGGGTGTGTGCTAACATTGAAACTTCTTTTAACTCTTCCGCCTTGCTTGCCACTTCAGTAACCAGCTTAACCGCCGCTGGCAGCCATACATTTTGTATTCCATGCTTTAACATGAGAGCGTAGGATAAATTGTTGATATCCTCAGAAGTACAGGAAAAGTGAATAAACTCCAAAACATCGGCAAGTGAAGTTGCGCTTAGTGTTTCCCGTAAAAAGTATTCCACAGCTTTGACATCGTGGTTAGTAATTTTCTCTATCCCTTTGATTTTTAAGGCAACTTCCTCATTGAAATCAGTAACAATATTTCGTAAAAACTGTATTTCGTCAGAGGTAAAAGTTCTTACTTCACTGAATGAAGGGTTAGTTGCCATCGTGATCAGCCACTCTATTTCAACATGGGTACGATATTTCATCAATGCCCATTCAGAAAAAAAGTCACCTAAAGGTTTGGTAATGGCTTCGTAGCGTCCGTCAAGCGGAGTTAAAGATTTAATACTCATAAATATCCCTCTTTACTATATAAAATTTTGTAAACTCCAATAATAACTGAAAGCGTATTGTTTGTCAAATTTATGTACTTTATACGGATTCGTTTATTGCCAATTCTATTTTACCATTATAGTCAGGTTGTTTCTAGGGGGGAATCGTATCTAAATCATATTATAGAGGCATTCAGTAGAATAGAAAAGGCACTAAATGTAATTGCGGAAACTGCTGGATGAATTCATGCAACATTTTTGTGCTGTTTATTTACCTGTTTATTAACATAATAATACTTCGATGATATGCTAATAATATGAATTACCGGGGAAAATGGTAATTTTCAGCATAAGGTATTTTACGATGTAATATTTTAGATATCTTTTGCTGATGAATAGCTATGAGGGTGGTAGTAAAATAACCAAATAAGCTTAGAAGGAGAAAAACAAAATGCTGACATTAAGTGGTATCCTCATCGTCATTATCGGTTTCGCCTTGCGTTTCAATCCACTGTTGGTGGTCGTAGTTGCCGGTATTGTGACGGGTTTTGCTGGGCAGGTTCCTTTAGAAAAGATTCTTACTATCTTTGGAGAATCTTTTGTTAAAAATCGTTATCTTTCATTGTTTATTCTGACCTTGCCTGTAATCGGTCTACTGGAACGAAGCGGTCTTAAGGAGCAAGCCCAAGCCTTGATCGGTAAAATCGAGGCTGCGACAACAGGTCGTATTTTGATTTTATATCTTTTTATACGTGAAGTAGCGGCGGCGATAGGACTGACGGCACTTGGCGGACATGCTCAAATGGTACGCCCACTTATTGCTCCTATGGCAGAAGCGGCGGCTGAAAACAAATATGGAGAATTACCAGAAGAGACTCGTAATAAAATTAAGGCATTTTCGGCTTCGGCTGACAATGTAGGGGTATTCTTTGGGGAAGATGTCTTTATTGCATTTGGTGCGGTTTTGCTCATGAAGGGTTTCTATGAACAATATGGAATCTTCCTCGAACCCCTACAAATAGCTGTTTGGGGCATTCCGACGGCTATTGCGGCCTTCGTTATTCATGCGACTCGGCTGCTCATGCTCGATCGGCAGATTAAGTGTGAAGTAGAAGCAGCTACTGTAAACAATATAAATTTAGAGCGAAAAGGAGATGTGTAGTATGATCATTAGTCTAGAGTATATCTATTACGTTAGCGGTATTTTCATGGCAGTCATTGCTATATTGACGTTAAAAGATAATAGCAATCCCAAAAGGATAATGACTGCTGCGTTCTGGGGACTTTTTGCGATTTCTTTTTTATTTGGACAGATAATTCCGCCAATGTATATGGGGATCATTGTTATTGCCATGGCGATGATTGCCGGATTTGGGGGTGTATGCTTAGGGTCATATAGTCAAGAGACGGCAGAAAAACGTATAGCTAGTGCGAGAAAACTGGGAAATCGGTTATTCGTTCCAGCTTTATTAATTCCTGTAATTACCCTTATCGGCACATTAGGTTTAAATAATGTGAAAATTGGCGGTTTAGCACTCTTGGATAAAAGTAATGTTACCCTTGTTAGCCTAGGCGTTGCCTGCATAATTGCGTTACTTGTGGCCCTTGGGTTGACTAAGGAAAAGGGATTGCAATCGATCAAGGAATCTCGTCGTTTGATAGATGCAATTGGTTGGGCAGCCGTTCTTCCACAGATGTTGGCTACTTTGGGAGCACTTTTTGCTGTTGCTGGCGTCGGTCAAGCTGTCTCGAATTTGGTTAGTGCCGCCATTCCTGTAGATAATCGTTTTTTGGTAGTTTTTGCTTATACAGTGGGAATGGCTTTATTTACCATGGTTATGGGAAATGCATTTGCCGCTTTTCCCGTTATGACCGCAGGCATTGGACTACCCTTAATTATCCAGATGCATGGTGGTAATCCTGCTGTTATGGCGGCAATTGGCATGTTCTCTGGTTATTGTGGAACCCTGATGACACCTATGGCGGCAAACTATAACATTGTACCTGCTGCGTTACTTGATTTGCCTGATAAAAGTGCCGTTATTAAAGCACAGGTGCCAACAGCATTGATACTTCTGACAGTGAATGTCTTCCTGATGTATTTTCTTGTCTTCTAACTCCAAATGCATAGATCAAATAGTACAAGAAGTTTAACGAGGTGATAATATGGTTGGCGTTAGGATACTAACCGCAGGTGAACAGGGGTTGATAGTCGAATTTGGCAATGCAATTAATTTTGATATTAATGCTCGTGTACACCAGACTGCTAACTTACTTAGAATACAAATGGCTGAGGAATTAATAGAGGTGGTTCCCACTTATCGTTCTTTGCTGATCTATTTTAACCCATTGCGCATAAAACGGCTTGCTTTAGTGAAACGCATTGAGGAAATGCTGCTGACTATGGAAGCCTCTACCGAGAGCGTAGATGCTAAAGTTGTTTATATTCCAGTATGTTATGGTGGTGAATTTGGTCCGGATTTGGATTTTGTTGCAGAATATAATGGATTGTCGGTAGATGAGGTGATAAAAATTCATACATCTACGCCGTATCTAGTCTATATGCTTGGCTTTACGCCAGGATTTCCCTATTTGGGTGGTATGTCCGAGCGCATAGCAACTCCACGCTTAGAAAAACCACGTACTAAAATTCCGGCTGGTTCTGTTGGTATAGCTGGCAGTCAGACTGGATTTTATCCTATCGAAAGCCCGGGGGGGTGGCGCTTAATTGGCTGTACACCAATTAAAGCTTTTAACTCTGTAATGGAAAATCCATTCTTATTTGATGCTGGTAATTATCTTCAGTTTATCTCTGTCCCATCTGAAGAGTATTACGCAATTAAGCAAGAGATTGATCATGGCAGCTATCAGCCTGTTACTGGTATTCTTGGCGGAGGTGCTGGATCAATATGATTACGATTATTAAACCAGGATTGCTAACTACCATTCAAGATAAAGGGCGCTGGGGCTATCAGGCATATGGCATGCCAGTAGCGGGAGTGATGGATCGTTATGCATATCGTATCGCCAATATCTTGGCTGGAAATGCCTGCGATGCTGCTGTAGTGGAAATGACCCTGCTTGGGGCGACCTTTCATTTTGACAACGAAGCTTGGGTCTCAATATGTGGATCGGATATGCAAGGGACGCTAAATGGGGAAAAGATAAGAAATTGGTCATCTTTTTATATTGCGGCTGGTAGTGAACTGGCTTTTGGTTATGCAGCATGTGGCTGCCGTAGTTATCTTGCTGTGTTTGGTGGTGTTGATGTTCCTTTAGTTTTAGGAAGTCGCTCTACCTATACTCGTGCAGGTGTGGGCGGTGTGGATGGCAAAGCTTTGCAAGTTGGGAGTACTTTTGCAGTAGGAAAACAAAGTGCTGGTTTTGCTGGGCAATTAAGAATGTTACCCGAAACTTTTATACCGCAATATGCCAGTGAATTAGAAGTGCGTGTACTACTAGGACCGCAAGATGATTTGTTTACAAAGGAGGGAATTGCAACTTTTTTTAATAGCAAGTATACCATTTCTGCAGAAGCTGATCGTATGGGATACAGATTGGAGGGGGCTCCAATTAAACATAGTGGCACACCGGATATAATTTCGGATGCTTTGTGTCAGGGGGCAATTCAGGTTCCTGGTCATGGTATGCCGATTGTGATGATGGCAGATCGTCAGACAACTGGAGGATATGCTAAGCTTGGCACGGTAATCGGTCCTGATTTGACCTGGCTGGCACAAGCTAAACCAGGTGACTCGGTGCGGTTTAGACAGTGTTCGGATGAGGAGGCCGTGGCGGCATTGCAGCACGAGCAAGATCGTTATATGCACATAGAAGAGGCATGGGTGGCGGTGCCAGAACATAAATCGATGAACGTAAGACCATTTAAAATTACCATAAATGGACAATGTTATGATGTCCAAGTTGAGGAGATAAAATAATGATGATGAGTATGGATTTAAATTGTGATATGGGAGAAAGCTATGGTGTGTATAAGTTGGGGTACGATGAGGAGTCTATGCCGTATGTAACATCCATCAATGTGGCTTGTGGATTTCATGCATCAGACCCTAGTAATATGTTAAAAACAATTAGACTGGCTAAGAAATACGGTGTTGCCATTGGTGCCCATCCTTCTTTCCCTGATTTGGTGGGATTCGGACGACGGATTATGGCAGCATCAAGTGAAGAAATCAAAGCAGATGTAATCTACCAGATTGGTGCTTTGTGGGCTTTGTGCAAAACTGAGGGGCTTGCGTTGCAACATGTAAAAGTGCATGGTGGTCTCTATAATGCAGCTGAAAAGGATATTGAAGTGGCTACTGCTATTGCCGAAGCGATAAAAGCAGTAGATTCGAGTTTATATATGTTATGCTTGGGTAATTCCACGATGGTAACAGCAGCCCAAAATGTTGGTGTAAAATATGTAGAAGAAGCCTTTGCTGACCGGGCGTACACCAACCAGGGAACATTAGTTTCTCGGAAACAGCCTGGAGCAGTTATTCATGATGTTGATATAGTGGCTGAGCGCGTGCTGTCAATGGTCAAAGAAGGGAGCGTAAAAAGTATAGGGGGTATAGCTATACCAATTAGTGCCCAGACGATTTGTGTACATGGTGACACGCCAGGCACGGTTGAAATGATTAAAACAATACGAGGAAAATTAGAGAAAAATGGGATTAAATTGGAAGCATTTGGACGCTAACAAGTACAATGTAACTATGTAAGCGTTGCCTTGGAAGGCTGTTTTGAATGATCATAGGGCAATGGGATAATGGAAGAAACCGATCTTTTAAAAAGATCGGTTTTTTATTGTCAAAAAAAGGAATACTAGTTGTGATTGACTAATCGTACTGCAAATGAAATAGGGGGTAAGGTAGTGAGTGAACAACGGGGGAAAATAATTTTCATTGTTATACTAGCAATGTTGATTGTGACAGGTAGTTTTTATAGTTTTTGGCAGAAAACTTCAGTTAGTGAAAGTACATCATCGGGCGAGGTACTAGCTAAGGGGGCTAAGACTGCAGAAGAAAAGGTCAGCGAGAGCATCGTGTATATAAGTGGTGCAGTGAATAAACCAGGGGTTTTTAAAGTCTCTCATAATGCTAGAGTGATTGATCTTGTTACCATGGCCGGCGGTCTTGCCCCTGAGGCTGATGTCAGTAAAATAAATATGGCGCAACTGGTTAAAGACGGTATGCACATTCATGTTGTGGCGAAATCAGTAGCGGTGGAGGGAGAAAATATCGGTGGTAATTCTATTAAAGTGAAAGCCGGTACTAAGGTTAACATTAATACTGCTGATAAAAGTGAATTGGATGCCTTGCCAGGGGTAGGACCGTCTTTGGCTGAACGTATTTTGGAATATCGTCAGACGAATGGTAGTTTTAGCGATATTGAGGAGTTAAAGAAGGTTACAGGAATTGGTCCCAGTAAATTTGAAAAACTAAAAGATAAAGTTACGCTATAAGGGGTATTGGTGTATGACAGATATAATTGCACTCATTACGGCAACCTTTGCTGCTGGTATTTGGTGTGCTGCTTATGTTAGCCATCTACTACCTTTGTTGTATATAAGTGGTGTTGTTTTACTTATTTTTATTGTTTGGCAAATTTATGTACATAAACCACTTCTTTGGTCTGTGGGGGCGCTATTCTTTATTGTAGGAATGTTGTGCTTCATACATGCTGATGCTCTTGCATCAACAGATATTAGCCGTTACACCGGACAGACAATGGTGGTGTATGGTACCATCAGCGAAGTACCCGTAGTAACCTTGATTGAGGAGGGTAACAGTAAAGTTCGCTACCTAGTATCCATCAAGAGGGGACAGATAGCAGATGGGAAAAAGATAACCGTTACAGGTATGTTACTTGTGACGGGAAGGCAAACAAGTAGTAAGCCTATGCTTAGCCAGGGTGATGAAATTCGGCTAATTGGTGAGGTGATCCCTTTACATGGCTATAATAATCCGGGTCAATATGATAGCGTGGCTGCTGCCCAGCGGCAAGGTATTCGAGGGCGTATGTTTATTCAGGACCAAGACATAAGCCTTGTCGCTAAACATAACAATGTGTCCTGGAGTTGTACTCTGGCATTGTGGCGGGAAAAAATGATTGAGAATATGCAAAAAGTAATGCCTGACTGTCATGCGGCAATTTTAGCAGGTATGTTATTTGGCGGGTATGGTGGCATTCCTCCGGAAATTGTCGCTGATTTTGCTACAACAGGGATTGTTCATATTTTATCTGTATCAGGATCTCATATTGCCCTGGTGGTAGGGGTCATTACTGTCCTTGGTATGTCAGTGGCTAGAAGGTTCGCTTTCAATACTAAAGTTGTTCCTCTATTCGCAGCTGGTGTTGTGACTTTTTATGCTATTTTTTGTGGCTTGACGCCACCTGTTTTGCGTTCGCTTATTATGGGACTCATTGCCTTATTCGCAGTCTGTTTTGGGCGGGAAAAGGATGCCGCTAACGCTTTACTACTATCAGCCCTAGGGATGATGATTCATGAACCTTCTCTTATTTATGATTTGAGCTTTCAGTTGTCCTTTGGGTCCTCGGCTGGTTTGGTGTTTCTAAATACTAAGACGGTAGCCATGATGACTGCATTGCCGACTTGGCTGGCTAGGTTACTGGCAGTCACACTATCAGCACAGCTGGGCGTACTCCCCTTTATAGCTTGGTATTTTAATAGCTTTTCCTTGAGTTCATTTGTAGCCAATGTGCTCATTGTGCCGTTGATTGAATGGATTGTAATACTGGGTTTATTTGGTGCATGTATTGGTATGTTGGTAGGCGTCGTTGGCAATATCATGATGGTCATCTGCAGTTTACTCATTGGCATTGTCATTCAGTGTACCGCTTGGCTTGCGATGGTCCCGGGTGCGAAGTTGTATATGCCATCAATTGGGCTTATTGGGGGTATGATCTACTATCTAGTATTAGCATGGGTGTATGAGTATAAACCCCACAATGTGTTATCAGTAAGAGGGGGAATGCAAAAATGGCCTAGGGCAAGTGCTGTAGCCCTGCTGAGTGTGGTTATTTGCGCCATTTTATATAGTATTTACCCGCGTCCCATGTATGTTCATTTTATAGATGTAGGACAAGGTGATTGTGCCCTTATTATAACGCCTCATGGGCGGGCTATTTTGGTGGATACAGGTGGTGTAATGGGCACTACAACTGATTTTGATATTGGGGATCGCGTGGTTGTACCTTATGAAATTGTTTACTATTAAAATCAGTTGGCATAAATTAAAGTCCTTATAATACAAGGGTTTCATAGCATTAAATTATTGGCATTAATTAGTTTTGACTAAAAGCAGAATATTAACGAATATTTCTAAAGAAAAATTGGCCAAATCATATCTTTTAATAATGGGGATGTTCGTAGGTGTAAATTTTATGGAAAAACAATACCTGAATTATCTTTTATAAAAAAATGTGTGAGGTATGTGATATGAGAGTGGAGAAAATTGTAACGTCTTATGAAAGGTGTGAGAAAAATAAATGATGGGACCAACTTTTGATCCTATGATTTTTATACGTCCCCCCTATATTGATTGCCCTTATTGCGAAACTCATAACTCTTTCGGAGTTCTAGTTATTAGTGGTAACGAATATCAAAGAAAATGTAAGCATTGTATGTCTGAGAAAACATATAGCTTACCTCAAATCACCAAAAAAATTATATACATTGACCAATATGCTCTTAGCAAAATGATGCGAGCAATACATCCTGAGACACGGGATAATTCAGAACCGTTTTGGAAAATTCTATTTGGAAAACTTGACCGTCTTGTTAAGCTACAGTTAATTATTTGCCCTATGTCCAGTACTCACGCCCAAGAATCCAGAGTGACGAAGGATTTTAAAAAAATTGAGCGAATCAATTTGCAATTATCAAGCGGATTATCCTTTAAAAGCACATCGGAAATCGAATGTGACCAAACGTTAGCGTTTCTACCATGTTGGTCGGATAGCGTAAACCCTAATTCGATACATCTTGGGGTAGTGGGAGCATCCGTGTCACCAGGGGCAAAGTAGAGATTAGATGATAGTAACTTCTATGGGGAGCCTTTCGTTCATATCAAGATTGAAATTACCATATGGATTTATATGAGCATAGATAAGTGGTGTGAGTGCCCTTAAATCTTCAGGATTCATTAATTCAGACCACTTATTTTGTGATAAGATATTTTGAATCATCAAGGTATTTATATAGACTAAGCAGTTTTGAAGTAAATGTAGGGACAATACAGCAACCTCCTGGTCTTCTATCCTGTTCGTAGCAATTTCTCCACCTTTCCCATAAAAGATAAAACCATTGGCTGAGTTCCAGTTTTCAATCACATTAAGTCCTTTGTGAATTTCGATTCTTAATTCTTCAGAGTCCAAATAGCCACAAAGAAAGATTGTCTTTATAGCCTTGCCAAGTTCTGCTAATGCCAAATATGTAGGATGCTTCAAATTGTTTCTGGTAAACCTTTTCATTATTGCCTCCGTCTCGGCGGTTCCCAAGCGTAGTGCGGTAGCATACTTAACCATTTGGTCATACTGTTGCCGAATAAGCTCCCAGTTAATCGGGCGCGTAAGTATCTTCTGTAAATTTGGAAATGATTCTGTAATGCCAGTATCAGGGCGGTATAACTTTTGCTTTCCGATATTCTTTAATCGTGGCATTAAATTGAATCCTAATAAATAGCAAAATGCAAATGCGACTTCACTTTGTCCATGAGTATCAACAAAGTTTTTTTCTATTTCCATATCAGTACAATGTTTTAATAAACCTTCTATCATTGCTGATACTTCAGAAGATGAGCACGCTTTTAACTGAGAATATATACAGGCTGATTTTTTTTCTACGTGCCAGTATATCATTACACCGCGGCCACGATAACGAATATGCCACTCCGTCATAAGGTTCTGATCCCAAGCTCCAAACTTTTTAGAATCGGATGCGCAAGTAGTTGTGCCTTCTCCCCAAATGTCTTGGATACGAGACGTTAAAATAGCATTGACTACAGCAGATATGGCATTTCTGAGATTGTCCTTATTTATAAATTTCCTTCTAATATATAATAAGTCTTGGTGCTTCTCCCCGTGACTGCCAGCTGATATACGTTTTAATCCAGTATTAGTTCCAAGTCCATATAAGGCTAAAATTAACCGTTTCTGGATGACTGGGCGATCAAGTCTTTCGTGTGTAGCCAATGTCTTGAAATGGTCAGTAAAGTTTATTCTCAAGTCAGCTTCTTTTAATACATCGAGAAGGTTTGTCATAGGCCAATGTCGCATTATTTCAGTTTTGAGTTTTGATAAATTCATTGGCTCTGGCTGCGGTTCGCTGGGAGATATAGATATCCATCCATTTCCCCTATCAGTCAAGCGGATTTTGGGGTTCTTGGGCATACTATTATCTAACTTTAATAAGCCATCATACATGGACTGCCGGATTTTATTAATAAATTCTTCTGAGTCCAAAGGTTGCTTTAATGCTTTGTAATTTTCTTCCCTACGCTCCTCAAAGTCGATAGGTAAATCTTCATCTGGATTTCTATATCTATTTGCGCCAACAACCCATATTTCCTTGCAGCGTAGCTTGTCCCTTAAAGATTGCAAAGCAACAATCTCATAATTGATTCTATTTATACGTTCTTGGCCTTTATCATCTTTTTCTATTACTGCATCACGCATTATATTACGAATAACTCCATCAATGGGAATAATTTTGTTGTCTGAAAAATAATGGGTACCAATGTTGTAATGCTTTTTTATTATTTCTAAAGCCTTTATTATTGGCTGGTGAATATCATTGTTTGAGCGGAATTTAAGTATATCAAGAATTTCAGGGACCATACGTCTATAATGATTGCTATATGATGCCCTCATAACAGTATAGACTTTTTGGCGATACTGGGCACCTGTACTCTTGAATTCCTTAACTAATGCCTTTAAAGTGTTTTCACTTACCACTGGGAATAAGACTTGTTTTATTATTCCGTCAGGATTGTTAATGGCAGTATCGGCTATTTGAAATAGAAGATTGGTTTTTCCATTAACACGCCTAAAATCATTGATAAGTTCTTTTTCAACTTTTCTTTCAGCCTTAGCGCTAATTCTATGGATTATTTGTATGAGCAGTTCAATGAGATTATCGGCTATTTCTCTACACCGGAGCCAAAAGAAAGTGGCTAATATTGTATATCGTACATGCTCTGGATGTCGTCGTAGCTCCGGAAGTTTTTCCGATACAGCCCGGAGTTTATAACGTTTGATTATCTTTTGCGGAATGCTAGTAAAAAGGTCATCCGGTATATCTAATTGCTGAATAGTTCGAAGCTTTGTAATTTCTTTAAAAACACTTTCAAGACTAATACGACCAGGATCTGCTCTCAATTCACTAAACGATAGGGAATCCCCTTCTGAACTGTAATCAACCTCAGTTTCATCGTAAATAGTAAGGTCATTAAGAAGGCAATCCATTTTTGAAATAGAAGCCTTAGATAACATTTTATATGTATCTTGAAAAAATTGGTTTTCATATGTATATATAGCTGACCTGGTAATGCGGTCAATTCGATCTACAGTGGGAGGTTCAATATGTAATTCACGGAATTTTCCGTATATTTCGCTCCTTAATATCTCTAAATCAGCTTCATGGTAGAATACAAGCTTGCTTAACCATTCGGTAACACTTTGAATATCTTCAGTCGTGACCTCTTTAAATCCGAAAAAATCTCTTATTTGTGCACGGTGATACTTTATTGTCCTGCCTTCCCAATCGTATTCATCCATCCGAAGAGCTTCTAAATTTAACTGCTTGGATATATATAATAAAACCGCTTTAGGTATTTCACTCTTATATTTAGGAAACCTGGCTTCATATTGAAAAAATTTAAACAACGCTGCAAACCCTAACCGAGTTGCTCCAGATTTATTGCTTAACAATGCAAGTTCATTTGGTAAAAACGTAAAATGGTCAATAAGATCATCTATATCCCAATTCTTCTTCAAAATAAAGCTCTCCTTAATTTAGTTTGCATGATCGTTCGTCAATTGCCTACTTATTGCCTACTTACAGATTGAGGTTAATATAAACTTGATCTAATTCATCTTTGGTTATGCCGATATATCGAAGCGTCACTGATGGTGCCGAATGATTCAGTAATTGTTGGATTCGAGTCACATCAACGCCCTGTTGAAAAGCCCAATAGCCAAATGTCTTACGCAACGTATGAGTTCCTATAGCTGCTTTGATTCCTACGGCTCTGGCTGCTGTATTAATTGCTACATACGCTTGTTGTCGTGATATTGCTCCCGTTCCTCTACAACCGATACTTTTACGACTCGGAAAAAGTGGACCGACCGTTAATTCAGTAGCTTTAAAATATTCTAATAAAGCTTTCTTACAGGTGTTAGATAACGGAAAATCCTTTACCTTACCAGTTTTCTTTTCTCGAATAGTTATTCTATCAAATTCCTTCACGTCATCAACTTGCAAGGCTAATAAGTCACTAATTCGAAGACCATTATTTATACCCAAGACAAAGAGCATCCAGTCGCGTAAATTTTTTTCTTTAAGATAACGTTTCATATTATCTAACTGTTTTTTATCTCGAATCGGCTCTACGAACTCCACAATCATTTCCACCTTTTAATACGTCATATTACCCATAATGATACAATATGACATATTAAAAAACAAGGACCATTTGAACATTGCTTTCAAAAAGTCTGCGATCCCATATATATCAATGGATTGCAGACTTTTGCTGAATCTGTCACAAGTACATTGTGTCATATTCATTAAACTGAAAATAGGCGATACGATATAATGGAAATATCTATCAAAAGTATTTTTGCCCTTCTTTTTAAAAAAAAGGCTAAAATTGACTGATTTGTAAATTATTAAAGGAATTTTAAATAATTTGTAGAATATATCACAGATAGTGATATGGATATATATTCTTTTAACGGTGTAGTGGTAAATCTATAGAGTACTTGGATGCGATGAATGTTAGCCCTAATCTGGACACTTGGGTTGACTTGAACAAGTAGTGTAACCGGCCATTTTTGTAAAAGAGATAGTCTTTATTTTTTGGAGATGATGATAGTTGGTTCTTTGGAAGTTAGTCGTAAGGCTATAATTCAAGGGCTAAAATGAAACAACTGCCATCTGACTCTAGCTCGGCTGCCACTGACGCGATATTTAGATTGGGTATATAACATATATAAAATATTGAGCTGATAAAATAAAGATAATGTTGTTAATTTCATGGGAGGTATGGAATATGTTTTTTAAAAAAAATAAATTTCTAAAATTTATTTTTATAATATGTATAATGTTGACTATTCTGGGCGTTGCATTCAATAGTTCTGGTATGTTAGATGATATAATGCGGCCACCAATAACTGGGGTTCCAATATCAGCATCTCCTCCAGGAAGTATAGATGTTAATTTTCATGTTAATAGGGAAGATGGGTTTGACATGTTAGTTGTATTTAACCGTGATAAATCATTAAGTGAGAATGAACTAACAGAGATTTTGTTTGGTCCTAGAGGTTATGTCCCTATTTCTTGGAAAATCTACTCGTTAAGTGGAGAATTTATTAAACAAGGAGAGGGTAAAGGGACGCGAGGAAGTCGAGGTGCTAGGGGAGGAGTATATGGTGGAAGAGGTCAATCGTTTGATTATCCCGTCAGGTTATCTCCAGGAGATTATAGATTAGTTTTGCGTATTATGGAGGATGCTTTAGCATATAAGGATGTTAGCACGGAAATACAAATCAAACATTCTACTGGTTTTTGTGAAACTTTGAGTTGGTATTGGTTTTGTACTATAAGCTGCTTACTTTTGTTTGATATTGTTTTAGGAGTGATAATCTTTCTAAAAAGCTAGGTTCATAATCATATAATATTTGCTACAAAAATCCACTGAAACTTAATTAAAATATGAAATGGAGAATAATTTATGGCTTCAATAACAGTATATATTAACTCGCCACATACACAAATTGATGGCATTGAAGATTCGCCGGCTGGTCATCTATGGATGGGGCTGACTGGTAATGATGGAAATACATATTATTATGGATTCTATCCTTTCATTGATGGGCAAGGGAAAGAGGTATATCATTTTATTCCTGGATCTCTTCATAATGATGATAATAGTACTTTTAATTACGATGATTCAGTAACGTTTAAAATCAATCATCAAGAATGGAGTAATATTAATGAATATCTTTACCAACAAAATAATTTAGAATATGGAAATCCTGCTCAAGACTATAATGCGATACTTAATAGTTGTGTCACTGTTGTTTATAATACCCTTAGTAAAGCAGGGATATATCCTGCGGATCTTGATGGAATTTCATTATATCCTGCCTTGAACGTTTGGGAATTGAATACAATGGCGAGTGATTGGAATAGTAATCCAGATAATTATAGAGAGCCCGATCCAAATGATCCGACAAACCCGGGTACAACGCCTCCAGGTACAACGCCTCCAGGTACAACGCCTCCAGGTACAACGCCTCCAGGTACAACGCCTCCAGGTACAACGCCTCCGGGTACAACGCCTCCAGGTACAACGCCTCCAGGTACAACGCCTCCGGGTACAACGCCTCCAGGTACAATACCTCCGGGTACAATACCTCCAGGTCGAAGGAAGCCGCCTGATTGGAGGAATCCTCCAGGTGGTCGGACAGGCACTTTCTTTGGTCCAAACGGTGGCGATCCTTGGGGACCTATTCTTAATCTAGCATCGCCAATAATACTAGATATTGCAGGGGATGGAGTTAAGACAACTAACATAAATAATGGGACATTCTTTGATTTAGATGCTAATGGGTTTGCCGAACAGACGGGTTGGATAACTGGCGATGAAGGATTATTGTACATGGATTATAACGGCGATGGCATAATTAATGACGGCACCGAATTATTTGGTGATCATACCATTCTAAAGAATGGTACTCGGGCACAAAATGGTTTTCAAGCTTTGGCTGAATTTGATGATAATCATGACGGCAAGATTGATGGCAATGATACTATTTATTCTCAACTTGGCGTATGGAAAGATACAAATGGAGACGGTGTTGTAGAGTCAGGCGAAATGTTTACTCTTGGGCAGTTAGGCGTGGCATCGCTAAATGTAAATTATGCTGCAACAAATACTACTGATTCATCAGGCAATGTTAAGGTCTGTGCTGGTACTTATCAAACTCAGGACGGAAGAACTCTCGAAATGTCAGACTATAATTTTGTGACAGATAGGATGAGTACAATTGCCAATGTATATAAAGATGTTCCGAATGAAATATTGCAACTAGCGTATCTTCCAGGGTATGGAAACGTATACGATAGTTGGCAGGCGATGGTTCGTGATCAAAGTGGCACACTTCAAAACCTAATTACATCATTTTCTACAGAAAATGATCCTTCTATTCGTATCAATATATTGGATCAAATATTATTTAAATGGACTAAGAGTGATACTATTGATCCTACTAGTCGTGGTGGCACTATTGATGCCAGGCATTTAACTGTATTGGAAGATTTTTATGGTACACCATTCATTCAAGGTGGAATTAGTGCCCATACCAATCCAGGAGCAGAAGCTACCATAGCAATAGAAGAACGCTATCAAAATTTAAAACAATATTATAATGGTTGGCTCATGGCTCAAACTCATCTTAGCGATTTATTTTCAAGTATCAAATATTCGCTTGATGAAAATGGACAAGTAATCATTGATATGAAAAAAATTCAAGATAAAATACAAAGTGATTTAACAAACAATTACTCTAATGGAAAACTAGAATTAGGAGAATTTCTTAATGCAGCTTTAGCCACTGGCTTTTCAAACGTATCAGGTGAGTATCAGCATTTAAGCGAATATTTTAGTAATCAAAGTAGAGATTTAGCTCTAATGGTAGATTCAGTCGGGAAAGCAGTGATTAATGGTGGAGACGGCAAAGACTCTCTTTTCACGAGTTTTGAGGGCAATGTCATAATAAAGGGTGGAAATGGAGATGATGATCTTCACTCTCGTGGTGGAAATAATGTGTTAGATGGTGGAGCTGGAAATGATAAACTCTACGCTGGTAGTGGGAATGACATACTAGACGGAAGAGCTGGCGATGATGTCCTTTACGCTGGTACTGGAAATGGCACCTTTTTATGGGGAAAGGGTTCAGGTAACGACATTATAGATGTCAGTACTTACGGTAGCGGTGGACAAGGCAAGTATACCGTGCAGTTCGGTCTAGGTCTGACGATGGATGTAGTGAATTGTCTGATAAGTGGGAGTAATTTAGTCGTACAAAACAAGATTTCGGGTGAGACCTTGACAATCAAAGGATGGTTTAATGGATCTGCAAATCAAGTGCTAAATCGAGTGGATAGCTTCCAATTTGATGACGGTAGTAGCTATACCGAAGAGCAGATTAGTGAAATGGCTGTATTGCCCTATACAGAGGGAGCTGATGTTATTTATGGCTTAAGTGGTCGTAATAACAAAATTTTTGGTGGAGGTGGCAATGATAAACTCTACGCTCGTGAGGGTAACGATACATTGGATGGCGGAGCTGGCGACGATAATCTCTACGCTGGTAGCGGTACTACAACCTTCTTATGGGGAAAGGATTCAGGCAACGATATAATCAATGCCTATAATAATGGCGCCAGTCGTGGTGCGGATACGATACAGCTTGGAGCTGGAATAACGAAAGATTCTCTAAGCTACTTGATTGACACTAATGGTAATAATCTAGTACTGAATAACAAGGACACGGGTGAAAGCTTAACGATTACTGGATGGTTTAGAGATACTGCATATCAGGTAGATAGCTTCCAATTTGCGGATGGTAGTAGCTATACCAAGGAGCAGATTAGTGAAATGGCTGGATACGCCTATACAGACGGATATGACTATATATATGGCTTAAATGGTCGTAATAATATAATTAGAGGTGGAGGTGGAGATGATGTTCTCTACGCTGGTAATGGTAAGGATACACTAACTGGTGGAGCTGGTAATGATAAACTCTACTCTGGTAGCGGTATCGATATCTTAGATGGCGGAGTAGGCAATGATATCCTATACGCAGGTAACGGTAATACGACCTTCTGGTGGGAAAATGGTTCAGGCAACGATGTCATCAATGCCTATAATAATGGCGTCAATCGTGGTAAGGACACGCTCCAATTCCAAAACCTAGCTATTTCTAATATTTTATTTACCCAAAATGCAAATGATCTTATTTGCACAAATAATCAAACTAATGAAACGGTTCGTATATCTAATTGGCTTCTGGGTGGAAATTATCAGGTCGACCAATTTCAGTTCTCCGATGGGATGTTAACTGCTACGCAGATTAGTCAAAAAATAGTGTAATATGCAAATGATAAATTGTAAGCGTATTGGACGCTTACGATAAATTAGTAATAATTATATAAAAAATCGTCTATAGTGGCAGTTTGCTACTATAGACGATTTTTATATAGCTTAAGGATGCTATATTTTCCGAATTAGTGACTCCTAATACCTCATCATCGCTTGCTTATTCCATCTTTTTCTGGGGGAGGGGGACCAAAAATTATTATAAATGTAGAACTTCAGTTACAAATGATATTTGATGTCTACTTTGCCCCTGGTGACACGAATGCTCCCACTACCCCATCTTAAAAGAAATGATGCATTTAGTAAAGACACTAGTGTAGGTGGTTGGCAGTCGAGAATAATTGTTGATACGAGCTTGCCTGATATACCGTTCTGGGCAGATGGTTTACGCAAAATTTATCAGCAATCAGATAAAGATTACAATGCTATTATTCAGAGTCGGTGGAAACAGCAGGCAGGCAAACCCACAAGGGTATTCTTTCAAGAAGTTCTGGAAGAAGAAGCCCAAGCGTTTGGAACGGCAATAGTGCAATTATCTAAAGAATTCTATGAAAAGCAATGGGCTATCAGGCGTGGTGAAGTTGATTATTCCAGACAAGATCTTATACCGACTCCAGCTTTTACAATTACTGATAGATTGGGTAAATATTTTATTCAACGTGGACTATCTGATAAGGAGATTGCATTAAACGTCTTGGAGTATCTTACATCACCTATCCTAAAAGAACTACCATTTATCAAAATTTCCTCTGCATTGCAAGCCGCCGCTGCACGAAAATATTGTGCAGGTCAACAAAAATCACCAAAACATCGAAAAGCAAGTATTCTGAGTGATATTTCCACCATTTCTACATTGATGCCTTTCTGTGATGCAATGCTTATAGATAACGAATGTCGTAATTATATAGATGAACCTTCTGTGCGTGAACACATTCCATATTCAACTTCGCTATTTTCAACTAGCAATCGAGAGAATTTCCTTACGTATCTTGATCAAATAGAAAAACACGCCTCAGAGGGACATCTCGCTATTGTTCGAGAAGTTTACGGTTCAAGTTGGGAAAAACCTTTTTACAATATGTTTGAAGTATGAGTATTGCAAACTATAAATTATACTAATACATAAAAAAACGCTAGAAAAAATCTAGCGTTTTTATTTATTATAGTTACAATATTGAAAATAGAAAAGAACGCTATTAAACCATATATAGTAATTCATTTAAAGTTTCGGCTTTAATATTGCTTTTCTGACAATTTCATGCAGGTTTTATTGTAAAATAATAGAATCCTAAATGTAAAAGAAAGTGATATTTTGCTGATTGCTGCCATTAACGGATATAATTCGGATGGGGAAAAAACTATACGACGTATGGTGAATTTACTAGTGTTCAGAAAAAAATGTGGTATATATTTGCTAGTTAAAAATGGGCTGAAAAATCGAAAGGCGGATAAATAGATATGAGAATCTTTGCAATTGAATCGCCAAAGCCTATAAACACATCAAACAATGTTACTAAGACAATGACCGCAACTAACACTAAAGGCACATCTTTGAACCGAGATGGATGTGATAACAGATGAGTTTGTGGCGTAAGATTATTATAATTTTCGGCAGAGATCACAATCAGAACATGGATATAACAAATTGTTCATCAAGTGAGTTCAATTAAGCAGGTCGGGACTTAACAATTAATAAATATTATTCGCCATCTGCTAATTTACTTTTGACTTATTTTGCGCAAGAGAAAGCCCGCGACATAAAAATTGCTCGATGACGGTGATGCTACACCTGCAGAATTTGAATTATTGAAAATCCTTACTTCTGGCGACTTCGGCATCCTTGATAATTCAAAGAAGGGCGAATACTTTTATCTATATGCTCTCAGTGGTCTGAAAAAAGAACATGGCTTTACTTAGTCCTAGAATGAAGCCTGGTCCTTTTAAAACGATGTATGATAGACTAACTCAAGAACGAACTAATTAGATTCTAAAAATGAAAAGCGATTGGACATGTTTGTGGGAAAATAGCTCGGATTTTATATGGATGTTTAAAAACTCAGATACTTTATGATCCTCTTATTCACGGGAAACGGTTCAATTTGGAAATTGATGAAACTTATGCTACTAAAATGGATATAGCAGAAGATATTGATGATTATGAAGAAGAAGCCGAGCAACTTACAGATAATGTTGTTATTTAAGATTAATTAGGTATGGATATTAATAATAACTCAATAGGGGGAAATCAAGCCATATATCGCTTGATAACAATTTTATGAAAGTTAACTACCCAGAAACGATACTTACAAAATCTCAAGGTTCTACTGATGCTGAGATTTATTTGAGCAGTTTATGCAATGATACTTTCCTTTCGTTATGGAGTTATCCAAATTTGTTTCGAGATCAAGGAAGAACCAATTCTGGCCGTGTTGAAGGCAAAGGGGATGGAAAAGAATTATGTGATTTATTAGTTGTCTTTGAAAATCATGTGATTATTTTTTCTGATAAAAAATGTTGTTTTCCCAAGAATGGAAATGTTGAAATAGATTGGGGCAGATGGTATAAAAAGGCTGTAAAAAATGCTGCAAGTCAAATATGGGGAGCAGAAAGATGGATCGAGAGTTTCCCTAACATGATTTATTTAGACCAAAAATGCACGCAACCATTTCCAATTATAATTCCTCCTCAAGAGAGAATAATTATCCATCGTATTGTAGTGGCCCATGGAATATCAGAAATATGTAAGAAACATCTTGGAGGAAGCGGAAGCTTAATGCTATGTCCACAAATTGTTGGTGATGCTCATTGCAATAGCCCTTTTACCATAGGACAGATTGACGATAAAAAAGGTTATGTTCATGTATTTGACGATACTTCTTTAGAGGTGGTAATGAAAACATTAGATACTATTTCTGATTTTGTTCAATATCTCACAAAAAAAGAAGAATTGATACAAAATAATAAACTAACTGCTGCTTCGGGCGAGGATGACCTACTCGCATATTATTTGCAAAATATTGATGAGAACGGAGAACATACTTTTGTTCCTGAATCTGATAAATCATTTAATGCGATTGCAATTTCAGAGGGTATTTGGGATGATTTCTGTAAACATCCTTCAAGAGTAGCTCAGATAAAGGCTAACGAGATTAGCTATTCATGGGATAAGCTTATTGAAAAGTTTATATTTCATATAACCACTGGCACTTCATACAAAATGTCTCATCCAAATATAAAAAGTCAAGAAGAAGTGTTTAGGTTTTTGGCAAAGGAAAACAGGACACGACGAAGATTCCTGGCAACGTCAATTATTGATTTTATTAATAATACCCCAAAGACTTCTAGGGCAACTAGAATCCTTCCACCATCCCAACCAGGTAATCCATTTTATCTTTTTTTACTACTACCCCCATCAAAAAACAAGTCTTATGAAGATTATAGAAAAATAAGAGGTCAATTATTAGAAGATTATTTGCAAATTTTAAAGTTGAATTTTCCCGATGCAGTCGATATTATTGGATTGGCCACAGAAACAAATCTTTCAGATGTTAGAACGGAAGATTTTATGTATCTAGATGCTAGCAATTGGACTGAAGAAGAAAATGAAACCGCTAAAATATTAGAAAAAGAATATATTTCTAAAGGTTTACTTGGTAAAAGGAAGATGTTTAGTGGCACTATTAGAGAATACCCTAATGAGATACCTAAGAAAATTGTAGTTGAAATGAAGGGTAAAGAAAGAAATATGCCTTGTCCGTGTAATAGTGGGAGAAAATTTAAAAAGTGTTGTGGAAGATTGATATAAGGAATAAGAATCTGTACTTTATGCAATTTTAAAAAGTTACTCGTGAAGAAAACATATATACAAAATTGCATATGAAGGAGAATAAGAATGGCAAATAAACATAAGCAGAAGTCAAAGAAGAAGGTAAAACCTGACGAAGTGGTCACAAATGGGCCATTTCAAATGGCACGTATTGGGAATCAAGTACACCTTAGAAATGCGATGAATAAGGAACAACATGATAAGTTTATTGCAGAATTAGCTCCGAAGTATGGCGATTTATGTAAGTCGATTGATGAAGTAATACAAGAAATAAGAACAATTATACAAGTCACTAATCCACTACAATTGCTACACCGTGCATACGGTGAATCTGTGGCTGGTGGAATTGGAAAAACATCTGAATTTGAAATGAATAATGATGACATTACTAGACATAGGATGATTGATTATGTACAAAGCATAATCGTTTCTAGCCAGCCTATTGAAAATCAAAATTTAACTGATGAAACATGGGAGCAATTACGAAAAAAAGTAGAAAAGTTATACCGAATACTATCGTTAGAATACCATTTGGTTGAAACGGCTCATAAAAAAATAAACGGTGTAGATATGGACCTTGATTATGAAGAATTCTACGTTAAAGCACAAATGTTCTGGTTGTCTGTTCGTGGAGAACGATATGTTTTCCACGATGCAATACATTTACATGATTTGCTTATTCAACATAATTCTATATTTATTGATCTATTTGGAATTACCGTCAAAAAATTTTTAGATGGAATAAAAGAATTAGAAAAATCATTGATATTTGGTATTTTTGATGCTGGAAAAGACCTCAAAGAGTTACATTCAAAGTTTGCAAATCAATTTGATATTTCTCAAGCAAATATGGATAATGAAGTGAGTGAAATAATAGATGAATTTTTTAAGAAAAATGGACTTGAAGCTGAAAAAGACGATGCTTTTTCGCGATTTTTTGGACTAGATTTGTTTGATGTTGCTAAAGTTACTGATATTCCTGTGGCTTTGCTCCGAGAACTTGCATGGGAGCCAGGCGAAAATCAAGAGTTTTTTGCTCCTGGTGAAAAAAGTGGGTGGCCTCTTAAAATATTACCTGTGAATCAGCGTCCATTTCTAAAAATTGATGATAAATATTATTGCTTTGATTTATATTCATTGAAAGATAATCTATATAAGGCTATGAGACGTATTATTTTACGGTTAAAACCAAGTTATCAGCAAACTTGGAATGCTATTCAAAAGGATGTGACTGAAAAACTTCCGATTGAGTTGTTTTGTAAAATATTAACAGGGGCTACGGCGTATAACGAAGTTTATTATAAGTGGCATGTTGGAAAAAATGGTCGGTTAGAATGGTGTGAAAATGATGGAATTATATTGTATGATGATCACCTTATCGTTCTTGAAGTTAAGGGTGGAGCCTTTACTTATACGTCTCCTATGGACGACTTTGGTGCCTTTATTCAATCAATTCATAATCTAGCAATAAAGCCTGCAGAACAAGGAATTAGATTTGTTGAGTATATTAAAAGTGCTGATGAGGTTGGAATATATGATAAATCTCGTACTTTACTTACAACATTAAAAGGAAAACAAATTAGACATATAACAATATGTTGTGTATCACTCGATAATTTTACTACTTTTGCTGCTCGTATTGGAAATCTTAAAGCACTAGGTCTTGAGATAGCGCAACCAATATGGTCTATATCAATTGATGACATTCGAGTATATGCCGATTTGTTTACGTCGGGAACACAATTTACACATTTTTTAGAAGAACGGAGCGAAGCATGCTTTGCTCCCAAGCTAGATCTTGATGACGAATTAGATCATTATGGAATGTATATGCATAATAACAGATATACACGATTGGCTAGTGGAGCGAATTGTCCATCATCTACACGATTAGTTTGGAATGGTTTTAGGCAGGGAATTGATACTTACTATCACAATTTATTGGGAAATCCGAGTGCTGCAGTACTTCCCACCCAGGCTTTACCAGAGTTATTTAAGGATATAATTAGACAAATCGATACACAAATGAAGCCTGGCAGATGTGCTGCAGTCAGTCATTTACTTGATATTCCTATAGAAAATAGAGATATCATTGCAAAACGTATTAATGAAATGCTAGTTTTACAAAAAACAGAAGGAAGAATGAAATCTATAAGTACTACCTTTACTCCCAGAATTACTTTTTTTTGCAAACAGCCAGGAGTAACTCCAATGCTAAAGAATGAAATGGATGATTTTATTCTTTCCAACATAGTTTTGACAGAGGAGCAGCTATTCCTTGGTATATATCTTGAATTTGACAATGATGATTTACTAAAAAATATTGATTTTGAATTTTTTAGTGAAAGTGGTATTTGTGATAATGAAATGATAGTTCTTCGTCAAATGGCAAACAATCTAGCGAAGGCTAGAGTTAGAAAAGCATTGGCTAAAGGACCCATTGGTCCAAATGAACAGTGCCCTTGTGGAAGAGGAAGAAAGTATAAAAAATGTTGTGAAGTAAGATAGAATGTGCTTTTATCTGAGTATATAAATTAATGCAGTTTTAAAACACAACAAATCGTCGAACGGACAACTAAATGTTTTACTAATGTAAAATTGAGATATGGGGTATGACAATTTACTTATTTAAATCCTTGTACTTATACTAATACGATGCCTGCTGAAGATTAAATGAATATTAGTAGCGGTTTGGTCCAGATTACATTGATGGCGAGAGAACCGAAAGTTTCTATATGTTATTAGCCTGCGCTAACGTCGCAATTGACCATCTAAGCCGAATTGAAAGTGGTTTTATACTGATATCTTCACATATGCACTTTTTATGCAAGCCATAAACGAATTTTAAATTAGCTGTAAGTTTTAAACTAAGTTTGTACACTCCCCGAATGTACTTCTAACTCGTTTTAGAAACACGTAAAAATTCAAAGTAATTTTCTTTCGTAATAATCTGCAATTACTTGAAAAAACAAAATACACGTTTTTTCTTTTTAAAATCCGTTAAAAACATTATAATATAGGTAAGGAGGTGAATTAATTGGAAGATACAGAATTTAGATTTTTAAACGAAAAACTCAAAAAACTCCGAAAAGCAAGAGGATGGGAACAATCCGATGTTGCGGATAAAATTGGCGTAGCAACATCAGGTATTAGCGATATTGAACGAGGAAAAACAATGCCTCGTCGTCGATAGAACTTCTCGCTGATCTATTTGATATGAATCCCATTGAATTTTTTGTAGATGATGAGCTTGCACGGAGCATTTTGCCGAGAGAAATGGACGATGATATTATCAACATGATTCTGGATACGAAAAATCTAGACTATTTAAAAGCAATGGTTTTCGCCGTCAAAAATAAAATCCCAGCATCCACGATCATGTGCCTTTTAGAAGGCGAAGTAAAAATTAGAAAACTTCGAAGAAATCGACTATAAAAAGAAACTTGATTTCGGTTAAATGAGAGTGCGGAAATAAGATGCCATTCTCACATTTTTGGCAGACAAAATAAAAGGAATATTGCTTTGTAGTGTTTTTGTTTTTATAAAAAGTTTATTCTTTTGCTTAGTACTCCTTCTTTGGTATAACTGTTTTTTGCGAATCTTTAAGTATGGTTTCAAACTGCTTTTGAAAATCCAATTCCATTAAATTTTTATTACCTTTCGACATTTGCAACACATTATTAGGAATGCCAAGTTCCTCTCGCTTGCTGTGATAGGTGCTTTCCCCACAGATTTCAGCATACTTATCTTTATGGAATTCGATATCTTTCTTGGCTTCTTTAAGTTTAGTATTGAGTCTTTGAATCTCTCGGTCTCTTTCTGCTAATGCAATTGCATTTTCTTCTTTTGCTTTTTCAAAGCTAGTCACCTTGGAGTACATCTTACTTACCATATCAATTAATGATTGAAAAATCAGTTTTATCTTTTTGGGGTTATGCGGAAAATGTAATTCGAATACTTCATCAATGTTAGGCAGCAGAAATGACTCTATTGCATCCGTATCAACACCTAGAAGTGCATTATTAATTAAGTCAATGGTATCCTGTACCTTGTTCCAATTACGGCGCTTTATCCCTGTTATTTTTTCCAACTTACTTGGATTTAAGATTTCATCGGTTTCTAAAGAAATTTCACGTATTTTAATAAGAAGTGCTTCTCGACTAAGGTTTTCATCAATCGGTTTTCCTCTCTTTTTAAGTTGGTTATCGGTTCTACTAACATCCACTTTAGTCATCCTCCACTAAATAATCAAGTAGTTTCGAATCCAAAACAATTTTTTGAGCCATAATTGACTGCAATTGTTCGGCAGTTGCTTTAATACGTATATTACCTCCAAATGAACTTTTTTCGGTGGCAAAATCATAGAACATGTTTTTGCCTATGCTTTTGAGTAAATCCACCTGTTCTTTAATCACATGACCTAACTTATCTGACGTAGCATGAAGCTCCTTTTGTACTTCAGGATATCTAGTTGTATCCAATATGTGATAAGCGCACGACCAACAGTTAACAACGCAATTTGAAAATTCTTCGCATCCCATTTGTTTTATAGTACAGTATCCTTTTTCTATCTCTAAAAAAGAATCTATTTCAGAAGCTGTATATGTACCCAATAATCGGCTTCTTTTGATGGCCTCATACTTCCCGGAGGCATTTTTAGTTTTTAAATGATTTATAATTCGTAATTTGTCCGACATCGTAAAGATGTAGCTTTCAGCATAGGTATCAAGATGTTCATAATAATGAGTTTGAGAAATTAAATGGGTATGACCACCCATTCTAGCAATCGCTATAGGATTAAATCCTTGCAATATCATGTTGCAAAAAGCAAGGTGTCTTGAATCGCCTGGTTTTAAAGGAATAATATTGTCATCAGCAATTTGAGTTTTATAAAAATCCTCAAAAAGAAGACAAATAGAACCTAATCTCATAATTTCTGGATTTTTTTTCAAAATAAAACTTGTGCTAGGAATGGATGTAAATTGATTATATGCTTTCCATGAAATGAGATATGAAGAACACAAATCTGGTTTAAGAAGGGATTTATAGTGACTGATAAAGTCATAAATATCCTGTGTGGTTTCTAAAACATCCGCTTTTTCGATTTGACTAATTGAGGAATTTTGTTTAACTTTATTCCTTGGTATCTTAATCCAATACCGCCCATTCTCGTCTTTCCAACAACAGTTAAATTCAAGTTCTAAGAATTCGGAAGGCCTCATTGGAATGATCGAAGTAATCTTCCACCACAAAAACAAAGGGTAATATTTCAAGGTTTCTTTCTCAACATTATTTTTTAAAATAATTTCATTGATAATATGGTCAAACGTCAATATACTCTTATAGTTTGGTAATTTTCTAGTGCCAGCTATATCCCAACTTAACCCATCTAATGCGTATTCGTAATCATCTATATTATCAATAGGGTAGTAGGATAAAAAGGAAGGGACGATTGAACTGATTCTACATATTGTAGAATCAGTACTCTCATAAATAAAATTCTCAAATTCATCAATTTTGTTCTTTGAGAAGCAAGCTGTCTTAATTAGAATTTTTTGAAGAAGGGTAAATTGACTGGCGATAGTCGTGACAGTTAGTCCTCGTTCTATTAATACAATTGCTAAACATTTCAAGACGTCATTCAGCTTCAACTTGTTTACACGAAAACTAATGTTGTTAACTGATCCATGTTTATCTAAAAACCCCCACATAATGTCATTGAAATTACAACTATCCGAAATCCTTCCTAGTTTTTTAAACTCGTTAAACCTATTTTTATAATCAGGTAAGTCTTTAAAATTATACAACAGGTTATTGGTTTTTATGACAAGTTGAATTTTTCCTGTTTCTTTTAATATAATCGTCTCTTGTTTCAATGATTACCCCTCCAAACAACTGATATTTATCGTATTTTGCCTAAATGCTCCAACAAATCGTTTAAATCTATATAGGCATCTACGGTATCTCTCCCTAGACCATGTTCGTCGCTTAATGCTTCTTGTATCAACGTCATGTAGTCCCACAATATTTGTCTTAATTTTAACTTCTCCAATTCAAGGTTTAACTCTCTGCCTTCGTGTAATGCCTTCGCTGCGTTTTTTTTTAGATTTTCGTAGGAATTGAATAAATCATATATCTCATTTTTGAGGGAAATTAGAAAATGCTTATTAGGAATAAGATATTCGCATCGTTTGCAATATTCTTGTGATTTAGGATGTGGACATTCCCCATATTTAAAACATTGAGATTCAGGTACTCGTGAGGGCATAATACCTTCATAAATTCCCCGAATCTTATCTAGTAGTTTTGACTTTGGCATATTACGGAGTTCATTGATCAAGGTCTTTTTCTTTTCCTGTTGCTTTAATAAAAATTTCCCTAATCCTTCAATTTGAAAAGGACTTTGCTTATTTTGAATGCTTACTATGATAGTTGTTTTATCTTCTAGCGAACGATGTTGCAAATCAGCTTCATCTACTGCAATCAGTAATAAAGTATGGTAAAGCCATCCATAGATTCCCCTCTCGAAAACGTGCTTTGAAAAGTTTTTTCTTTTTTCGTCATTATTAGCATCCTGAATATAGATGGAAGTAGTATCTGTAAGGAATAGATCTTCTTCCGTTGCCATATGACCCCTGATTCTTCGAGACATCTCATGTGCCAATCCCTGTAAATTAGATTTCTCAGACAACCACTCATAGTAAACACTCAGTAATGTTCTACAGATTTTGATATTTGAAAATACAGTCAATTCTTGTTGCCCTTTAAAAAAATGTAAATAATCCTTTTTGTTCGGATAACGAGTCTGGAAATTATACATTATACAATTTTGTTTATTGCCTTGGCGGTGAATTTCGGCAATGACTAATGCGGTAGCCAAAGGGATTACAAAGGATTTAGGAACATTAAAGTTGTTTAAAACTACTGTTTTGTTAATAATAAATTCATGTACATAATATTGTTGAAGTATGATTTCTGCTTGTGTGGTTGATAGACCATTTGGATTATGGTTAAAATAATCCAAATCCAAAACTCCAATTTGATCTAAATTAATATTGGGGATCGATACGATATCTCCAGCTCTCCATGCTTCAAAAAGGTGCATGGTAATAAAAATCCATATTTGTGCATGTCGTGGTTTTTGAAGAGCTTTCGGAATGTGGTATGCTAAGTCAGTAACGTGTTCTCGATATTGAAAAAAAACATTCGGAGAAATTATTTCTCTAGCTTCGCCAGAGTTATAACCATTTTCATGAGTAGGAATTTCAGTAAATAAGCAATCATTCTTTTTCTCGGACTTACAATGCTTTAAAAAGTTTACGAGAACATAGCTATATGATAAAAAAACATCTGCCCCTTTAAAGAATAATTTAAGCTCATTGTTGGTAAATAGGTAAAATTCCTTATGTATAAATTTAAGTAAGCAATTATAGGCATTAATAAATTGTCCGACCATATTCTTTTTATTTCTTTCTTTAGATTTTTTTAGTTGGTTATAAACAAAGTCAATATACAGTTGACTTGTTTCAGGGTATAAAGAATTTGCGAAAATATTATCCGCTTCATGTAAAAAAAAGTTAAAAGCAACGGCTGAACTTTCTATCAACTGATGATCTTTTAGGAATTCTTTTCTCTGAAGATATGCTTTAATATCTTCCTTTGAAACCATATGGGGGGCTTTCGAGTAGTCTAACCGCCTCGAATTAGGGAATTTAGATACGTCTATTAACGTACTCCTACTAATATGGTATATTTCACTAGTTTTACTAATTGTAAGATATTCACTATCATTAATAGCGTTTTCGTTTATATAAATATGGAGTTCTGACTTAGGGATATAAAATTTAGTAAGTTTTGAACTTGTCTTAACAATTGTATTATTGCCTGCTAGAATTAACATATTGGGAAAACAATCTTTTTTTATCAACCTTCTTATTGATTGAATATCAATATTTAGAATATTAGATGCCTCTTCAACTGTATAATAATTTTCTTTTAGGTCATTTAGCTTTTGAACGTAATTATCGACATCTGTTTTTAATATATACATATTCTTATTGATAAAAGAAAGGTTAGGAAACACGCCTTTACGACACATGTATATAACTGATGATGGAGTTAAATTTATTAATTTAGCCACATCAATAGTTAAATAATAATTATTGCGTATATTTTCAAAATAGGTTTCTAAAGTTGTTATCTCTTTTTTTGATAGATAGATTAAGTTATTTTTTTTGTGCCAAGTTATCGTTCCGTTGTCTATCATGTAATAAAGACGATCTTTAGAAATATTTAAACGACGGCACGCCTCCATAGTAGGAATAAAAACTTGACCATTTACAAAAATTTGACTTTCAGCTTTCATTTATTTCTCCTTAGATAATAAAGATTCTAGAATCTTCTCGCCATCGTCATACATGCTATCCATTGCAGTCGAGTGCTGCTGTTTTCTTGTAGTGGTATTTTCCATATAGCGTTCTTGAGATTTAATATTTTTATCTCCACGTTTTAGTTTAGTGATGATAGGGCTTTGTGTTATTTCCGCTATGATATTACTAAAGATACCTCGACCAATATGTGCGCCCCATTTTATGGATTGAAGGGTTATGGCATACGCTTGAAGTCTCGGGTCGGACGAGGAAGCTAATGTGTTGATAAATTCTTTTTTTAACTTTCCAAAATTGCGACAATATGTTTGTAGCGTTATCGCTTGTCCACGGTTATCAGAGAACAGTGCTAAAGTTCCATCATTTGGTAGATGGTTTTTAATATGCTTTTCATATAATTTAGGTAAATAATCATTAAAAACCTCAATGCTTTGAACTCTAGGGTTTTTAACGCTTGTCGCAACTCGACTTGGTTTTGCACGGAAGTTTTGGGTTTGCAAGGTTACATTCATACCGAATTCACCAAATTGTCCCAAAAGGCTAATCCCCGTCCTAGTACAATTGCAGACCTCCGAAGGTCTTAAACCACCCATAACCTGAAAATAGATACCTAAAGCATTTTCAGGAACAACTTTTTTAGCGAGCTCTAAAAATAAAATAAGGAATTCATTTTCGAGTGTATGTAAAGGGCGTTTCGTTTTTTTGCTACTTGGATTCTCCGTGTTAGGGAAGAAAGTATTGGGTGAAGCTGTTTTCATTTGAGTTTTTTTATTGAGAATGAATTTAAATTCATTCATAGATATAGAGTTTAATAATTCTTTATTTGCTAAAAAATAATAAAAATTTGTTAAATTACTATCCTCTGTATTTACATACAATAAAGAACGTTCATTGCGGACAAGACTATTTAGATAGTCGGTACCGTGTGTTTTATTTAAGTCTGCAAAAGTTGTTATTTTATACTTAAGATTGTTTTCCAGTACAAAATTTAAAAATCGAACGATAGTCTCAGCTCTATTTTTCATTGTGCTATAACTTCTCTTTTTTAACTTTAATACAAATTCCGAAAAAGGATGGATTAAGAGTCTGTTTCGAACATTATCTTTAACACCAATTAAACAAAGTTGTTCTAGTTCATTGCCGCTTCGGGTTGTCTTAGTATGAAAAATTGGTTTTATTACAAATTTATACTTTAATTTGTTTATTTCAACAACGTTATCTATGTTTTCAACCTCCTAATGATGCATATTAATTTCTTTTGGTTGTGTTACTGATTAGCTTTCGATAAAAATGAAACACCTTTTCCCTGTTATACAAAGTATAACAGGGAAAAGGTGTTTGCGCTACGTTATAACAATATATCATATCACTAAATGATATATAAATCAAACTATCATTTTTGTCAAAGATTTATAAATAACTAATTAATATGGAAAGTTATAGGAAATATCGTCGTTGCGATGTATACTGATTTTGGGAGAGCCCGTTTAATTGTAAGCGTCAAAAAAGATAGTGGATAGAAAAAGAGTGTGAATGTCAATGAATTTCTTTACCACTTGATGCTGAATTAGTTTACCAGTAGTGATATTGAAAAAGTTTACCATCTATACAGTTTTGACAATGAAAAAGTTTACCACTTAGTCCTTAAGTATAGGGAAATACTGATGATGCAGTATTCCCCTTGTGGTTAGCTTCCTTGATTGGAATGCTCTGCTCTGTAAGAGTTGTCGGAGTTCATATTTAACACATGGGATCTAAATGTCAAACGGTCAATTAAAGCGGTCACCATTGTTGTATTTTCAAACATCGTAATCCAATCTGAGAATTTTAAATTTGTAGAAACGATAACACTACGACGTTCGGCTCTGTCAGCAATGACTTTGAATAATAATTCCGACTGATGACGGTTAAAGGTAAGGTAACTGAGCTCATCAATAATCAGTAGGTCAGTTTTTGAAAGTTGCTTTTCTATCTTCATGAGTTTCTTGTATTCCTGAGCTTCAATGAGTTCATTGGAAAGATTTGCAGCTGTATAAAACTTTACATTCATACCCTGCATGCAGGCTTTGATACCAATAGCAATACTAAGATGCGTTTTGCCGGTTCCAGGGTTTCCGATCATCACAATATTCTGCCGTTTGCTGACGAAATCACAGCTAGCAAGCTCATGAATAAAAGCCTCGGTAAAGTGCTCAAAACGACTGCAATCAAGCTCGTCAATGGTTTTCATATAGGGAAAATTTGTGGCTCGAATCTTCCGCTTCTGGCTGCTTTCCATACGGGAATCAAGCTCTATTTTCATCAGGGCAATAAGAAAGTCCTCATAGCTTTTATTGTTTCCTAGTTGGCGTATGATATCAATATAATGATTAAAGGCGGGCAAACGCAGTTGCTTCGCATAGAGCTCAATTGTTTGGCTAGTTATATTGCTCATTGATTTGCTACCCCGTACTTTTCATCATATTTGGTCAAATCGGTTTTGGTAATTGCAATTTCATTTTTAAGATATATGACAGAAGAGGTAACAGGTTCATTCAAGTAGGTTCTAACCATATCAACTGTAGGAACGATATAACCGGGAATACGATGCCTAATAGCAAGTATTCTTTCTTCTCCATAATCGACACATAAACGAAGAAGTTTAACCATTTCTTTGTTCCCGCCAGGCAACTGATTTCCCCAGTCCAGAAGTTCTTTGGTAAGTGTCTCTTTGACCGGCCTGGCATTCGATACGGAGCGAGGCTTTCTCTCCAGCAGATCAATGTAATGTTCCAGGCGATATTGAGTATTCCCACAGCCGTATTGGCGGAAGTAAGTGGCAACCACTGATCCTTCATGTAATATACAAATGTTATTTGCGTAGCCTTTTACAGTAACATCTTTCCTCAGATATTTTGTGGGAACAGAGTAATTGTTTTTCTCATAGCGAACAGTAGAAAAATCATCTACCTTGGCCATGGCGGTTTTACTCGTATCAAAACGGTACCTTGGAATCGTATTTAAAAACTTAGTTTCTTCCTGGTACATGACATGAACAGCATGCTGACGATGAGCTACTTTGTGTTTCTCACGATAACTAATACAATCATTCCAAAGTCTACGATTGAGTTCGCCAATGTTATTAACTCTAGGAACTGGTACAAGAAAATTCCTTCGAGAATAACCAACCAGATTTTCTACAAGGCTTTTCTCATTGCCACTAGCTGGATTACAAAAGTCCAAAGAAAATGCGTAATGGGCGCTAAAGGAAAGATATTTATCCTGCGGCTTTGCGTGAATACCGAATCCCTCTTTAACGGCAACCTTAGCGTTATCAAATATTAAACGCCTTGGTGTGCCGCCAAAGAAATCAAACATAATTTGCTGAGCTTCTAAGAAGGCTTCTTGATTGGCAGCTTTGTACACTTGGACAAAAATGTCACAGCTATAGCACAATCGACCGCAAAAGGTATATAACTTAGTCCTTTGACCGTCAATATATACGGTGGCCTCACCCCAATCAATTTGAATAGCTTCGCCAGGGACATAAGAAAGAGGAACACTACTCTGTGGTGGAACTGTTCTTTCATCTCTAAGTGAACTAACTGTTGCACGTATTGTGGAATATGAACCTCTGAATCTTTTTTCGGCGATTAGACGGTCATAAATCCTCTTTGCCGTATGTTTTTGTTTTTTAAGATTTTCATCCTCGTCTTCTTTAAAGCAGCTAAGAATGAAATCTTTGATAGTATCGGTAATGACATCAGGCTCTCTCTGATAATTTTTTCGTACTTCGGGGTGAGTGGCACCTTCGCAGTATTTTTTTACAGTTTGTCTCGATATACCAAGGTCTTTTGCGATTGAACGCATGGATTCACCATCTGAATAACGGGTACGGATTGCTGAATAAATATCCACTTCAATAATCACACCTTTCATTCCCCCCTGCAAAACATTTGATAATATTTTACAGGATTTTTATGATAGGTGGTAAACTAATTCAATATCAATATGACCTGAAGTGGTACACTTTTATAGTATCATTCACAACCTATTTCTTGTTATAAGGAATTCCTATTTACACAAGATTAATTACGCTCCCAGGATCGGGTATTAGTCAATCTTCTATCGTCAACAGTGCCTTAAAGAATTTTTTCAAACAATTACCGAACAATAATTGAACAGCAATGCACAAAAATAAACTCTTGGTTTACTGTTAAAATATATTTCAACAGCGATCAAGAGTCTATATTTTCCTCCCCATTCACATCTTACATAAATCCCTCTAATATCTATCTTTTATTCAATAATGAGATTTCTTATTCAGTCTTACCTATCCAATTATCTACGACCTTACTAAAATCAATTTCATCGACTCGACCATTAATCCAATTATCGAAAATTTTTGGATCGTCACTATCAGGTTTAGGATTTGTATTAAACATTCTTACCTGTACAGGGCTTCTAACGGCATCTCCCATTATAATTGCATGTTGCTGGGGAATTACAGGCAACTGATTTAATATGTCCTCGTTAGCAGATGAAACTAACTGTCTTATGTATCTTTGATCCTCAGGATTTTGCAGTCTATGAACGATAAAGGTATTACATTGGGACAAGATAGTCTTTGATAATTCTGATGGACGTTGCGATGAAATTAATAGTGAAATCCCAAATTTTCTACCCTCGCGAGCAATCCTTTCAAATATCCTCTTTGAAATTGATATTCTATCCTTATTTCGGTTTATTTCAGGAATATAGTTTTGTGCCTCTTCCAGAACAAGAACGATAGGAAAGCTACCACGCTTCTCTTTGTATTCCGTCACCTTCTCAATTCTTTGTAAAAAATCAATTAACAAACGTCCTATTAGTCCAGTAATATTTTCAAGAACCTCATACGGCAATAGTGACATATCAATTATTGTGACTTGACTAATATTCTTAGCATCTGGAACATTAACATATTTTTCGTCTATGTTTTTACATCTATATTCGCAAAAGGGATTACTCTTTGGCGCAACTCTAGCCACTGTATTTTCAGGGTCCACAGAAGATAATTTTTCGGTTGTTACTACTTCATTTAGTACTCCTGTTATATATTTCAAGAAGCTCGAAAGAGCCTGTGGAACATAATCTTCCTTTAACATAAACGGTATATTGACTCTTTCATCTGAATAATAGCTCGATAAACGCAATTTCAGGCTAGATAAATACTCCTTATATTTTGACTGAGATGATCCAATCTCATCAATGGCGTTATCAAGAAATTCGCTCATTAAATTCTTGTAGCTAAAGTATCCTGGGATATCTACATCTTTTTCATTGGAAACGATCTTACGCTTTTCTTGTGTCATTATAATAGCTAAATTCTTTTCAATGACATCAAAAGTTCGGGCTACAGTTGCTGAATCAACAGTTCCCTTTAACGCATATTCACCATTAAGTTTCCCTGCCGTCCGTGCACTTTGAAGATTGACCAATTGGAGATATATTTCTTCTATATATTCGTTTGCGTTTAATTCAAGACTTGCAATCAGATCATCTAGATCATTAAGAACTGCTCGTTTCATCTCATTATCATTGCCATGTAATTGATTATTAAACCACATAAGCTTAGTAAGATACACATCATGTAAGATTTTTTCTTCAAATTCATCCGTATTAGAAACACTTTTTGCCATAGCGATTGCTCTTTTTAAAATAGGAGCTTGAGTCTGCTCTGATGGCTTAAAAAGATAATCAAAGTCGTCATAATTCATAAACCAGTAAGGAACTTTTAATCCTTCTTTTCCTATCGTAAAAGCATTTACTCTTTGATTGACTTCAGGTTCAGTAAATTGAAAAGCACTTTTATATTCACCATTAGTATCAAAAATTATGATGTGGGCGTTTGTAACAGATGCTTCTCTACCATTATTTTTAAATTTCCCTTTCAAAATAGACTGAAGTATTGTGCTAATTGTGCATGATTTACCAGAACCCGTATTTCCCAATACAGCAGCATGCTTACCAAAAAATTTATCAGGATTAATTTTAATATCAAATCCCGCAAATGCTGTTGAAGTTCCTATAGGAAGAAAGTAATCTTTCTTAAAATCAATATCTTCCTCTTTAGTCTTTTGATCAAAAATCAGTTCCAAATCTTCTTTCATAACATACCAAACAGGATTATCTAATATAGGAAAATTATATACTCCTTGACTGAATACTTTACCAACTATCGTGCCTATCATTGTCGCAATAATATACCTTCTCGCCTTGGGTAGAGATATTACTCCCGTCGAACCTTCAATCTCTGTTTCATCATTAATTTTAACCTTAGTAATTAAAGCAATGATCTTGTCAGATCCAACAGGTAGTATGACATATGAATTTATACGGGCAATCTCGTAGATGTCTTGATATCCACTTTTATATAAAGTTTTAATATCTTTCTCTAATTCAATAATAACTCTAAAACTATCTACACTCACAACCCTTCCAATACTCCTATCAAACATACTATTCCTCTTCCTCTTTTACTTCTTTACGATATAATTTTTTTAAAGTAGTAACTACTTTTTCTCGTATATCTATATCATGATAATTAGGCATTACATCTTTTGCGAAAATTTTGAAATCCCCTAAGTATTTTCCTTCTAAAATAACAATTCTTGGGTCGTTTAAGCTTTTTAGCTTTTTTATTTCTTCGTTCACTGTGCCAAGATAATCAACTATAATAAGTGTAAAACTGGGAATAGCCAGAGCCTGCTTAATAATGTCGTTTATATGTTCATCACAAAAGCTATATCCAATACAAAATAGAACGGACTGAGGCTGGGTTATAGTTGAAGAAAATTGCCTAAACAGTTCGGAGTATGGGAAATCAAGCGTATATCCCTTCTTATATGACGTCGGGTATATCATTAGCTCCCCAGCCAATTTCGCTTGCTCCCTTATTAAATCAATTGGTTTTTCAACCAAGCCATATTGGTTAAACCCCGTCTTCTCTTCTTGAACCCAGCTAATCGAGCCATGAAGTTTATAATATCTAATTACCCTTTCAATTCTTCTTACTTTTCCCTCTGTCGCTGTCCCAGGATAGTATAAATCTTAATCATAACTTTCTGGTCTAAAAGCTCTTTTATGAAATCCAAAAAAACCATCTATATAGTAAATGCCAAGTTCATCAAACGCATTTTCGAAAGCCAAATCATAATTTGTTGTAAATATATTAGCTCTCCGTAAATTCAGTGGTCTTTGTAATAACGATTTAATAAGTTTTTTATGATAATAATACTTTCCGTTTGTATCCATTTCTTCTTTAAATTCGCTATTTACAGGGTTACTGGTAAACCAGTTATCTTCTAGGTTATCTAAATCGCATAGAGCAAATAACGTCTGCTTAATTATTATTATTAGTTCTTCTAAACGCTGATCCTCCCATATACCATTTACACCCATACTTTTAGAATTCTCACTCACATACTTTAAAGCAAATAAAAAGTTCATAAAATCTTCAAGGGGAACATCAATCTCATCATGCTCACGTTTTATACTGTCACTTTTTTGATATTGCTTAACCAGTTCCATGAATAAGCCTGAAATACTAAAATCCTCATTAATCTTTTCTTCTATTTTTTTTGGAAAACGTCTGATAGAAGTAGTGCCTAAATGCAAAGAAGCCCCCGTACCGAATAGGAAACTCACATTATCTAACTGTAGATACTGTTGCAGATGAATTCTAATTTTATCCTTGGTTTCTTCATAGTCCTTTAATTTATCACCGAAAGTTGAACACCCTTCACACTTTTCAACATCTTTCTTCTCACAAAAATCTCTCACCCAATCATTCTCGCCAACATAATAGCTACTTTTGCAAAACTTCTCTATCTCACGCTTTCTTTCTGCCATAAATTTTCCTCCAATTCTTTATCCACTCGTTTTTTAATATTCTTGGAGCATCGTTGGCTCTCCACAAGCAAATATATATTCATTGGCTATCTTCTCCTTAAAATACGCTTATTCCTGCTATTTTTTTACATTTATCGTTAATTTTAGCGATAGGCGTTATATGTGGATTACTACTACACCATTTATATAAAATATTTAAAAAATAAAAATCACTATTTGCACATAATGACAAATAGTGATTCTAATTATTATCAATTTCATAATCATCTAAAATCGGGTTTTAGCTGGTGGAGGCGATAAATTTTCTCCTATGAACACAAAAAAACCACCAACTACCCTTCAAACTCAGGTAACTAGCGGTTTCACAGACTTCTTAAAAATCGGGATTTAGATGGTGGAGGCGAGCCATTCAGAACCCCTGTCCACAGATGTTACTTACATTCTGCACCGTTAATGATGATACGGTTATCCGTATCATATGCATTAGCGAATCCGACGATTGAAGACGGGTAGGTTGCCGCCCTCTATATCATATGCAACGGCAAATTTAATTGCTTTTCGCTTTCATCTCTACTCACAATATAAAAATCATCATAATCCTTTTTATTACGTACCCGAAAAGCATTTGATAACATCTGGTAATACTCTGAACTAATTCTACCATAAACATAACCCAGGCCAAAAGGACAGTGAGGACGTGGGGACAAAATAGACTGCTCCCACGTCCCTTGCATCAAAGGCAATGCCTATAGTTCATCGATTTTACTCGCTGTATGAGTGTTAACCTTTTCTCCTTCGCTTGTAAAAATGACTCATAACACTAATTTCTTTTTGTTGAATGCCGAAGGAACAAACCTGTATGCTTCTTTTTTATCCATTTTTGTTATGTATCTTGTCGCAATACGCTCTCCGCAGTTGGGACAGAATATCGCTCCGTGATAAAGGGAAAAGTCAATAGACCCTTCTATGATTCGCTCATTATACATTTTAACAAAGTTGCTTTCGCCAACTTTCTGATATTTTGCAATAAAACATTTGCAGTAGGCGCAGCTAACTTCTAAAATATGACTTCCTCTGACTTTTTTACAATTTGGGTTTTTATGGATTTTCATAGTCTCTCTCATACCTTTACTTCACGCTATTGAATTTTGCCATTTAATGATTAGTAAATCCTTTTTATCCGCTCTGAATTTTGCAGAGCAATCAGGGTAGCAACCACCCCAACACCAAGAACGCGCAAAAAGGAAGTCCGCAGCCCTGATTTTATCAAAACTTGAGATCACTTTTCGTCAATACAGGTTCCCCCGCATTAATCTTAAACCAAAATATGACCTTAAAACATGGCACCAGTGGCATATAATGGACTATCGAACAAATATACGAATCTAAAAGGATATTTGTGTAAACGTATGACTTTCGTGTAAGGGTGTCGACCCCCAACAAGCATTCTCCCCATTTTCTGCCGTCTAGGCAAACATACCGTGCGACACGTTCCTAAATGAAAAGCTTAGGCATTGGCAGTAATGCCAAGAGAACTAATATCTCGATAGATCAAATGATGGGGTAAAGTCTTGAAGGGTCACTTTAATACTCCGACTGGCGTGGATATAGATAAGTATTGAAATGTCAGAAGCTAGGTGTTCCTGCCGCCACACTAAGCAACAAGCCAGAACTTCCCGCCCCCAATTAGGCAGCAGTCCCAGCTAATTCCTTCTATCACTACCAACCTCATTTGATGTAGACAGGCAGTTCATAGAGTCTTCCAAACCTACTTAATTAGACGAGTTACTATTCTTAGCACCCCCCCTTCTTTGAGATCTACTGCATCATGTGGGCAAAGCTCTTGGCAGCAATAACAGCGTATACATTTTTTATGTTTTATCTCGGGGCTCGCCCATTCACCATGGCAATAGTTTTAGGAGGGCAATGTGCGGCGCAACGTCCGCAGCCGACACATTTATTATTGATAACTGGTTTAGCCGTCAGCTGATTCTGCCCAAGGCTAGCCACCCAGGAAGGAATCGTGGACTCCAAAGCGACAAGATTTTTAGGCATAGTATAGGGCACGACTATCCCTTTTGCCGAACCTAAAATTTGAATTGCTAACATTTCCGGAACAAACCTCTGGCTCAATGCCCAAGCTGCTACTGGTAGTTTTTCACCATTAAGCCCCATTATCTTTGACATAGCCATATCCACGGCAAAGCCGTTAGTTCCAGCAAGAATAACCCCGGTTTTAATAGGACTTCCATTACGTGGCCCATTCCCTTCCATGCCTATAATACCATCTATTATATAGAGTACAGGTTTTACCGCCTGATTTAGATCTGCTAACATAGCGGCAAAATCTCTCTGTTTTTGCAATCGCAGATGGAATTGAGCTTTATATGGGCCAACAATAAACCCAAAAAGGTTCTTAACTCCGCCAGTAATGCCCATTAGGGAATGTGTTTTCATTTTAGCAAGCGAAATTACCTTGTCTACTCGCTGCAACTCCTGTGCTAATTCAAATCTTTTAATAAACCGTCCTTCAGGATGATGTACCACAGCCGCCCTTTCAAAAAGCACAATCTCAGCCTTTTCCTGCAAACACACTTTAGCAATACCTGTTATTTCAGCTACCTTCATAGTATTACCCAATGCTGGAGAATCTCCTACAAAGGGCATACCACCAGCGGATTTGACCAGTTTAATTACGGCTCTAACCACCTCTGGATGGGTGGTAACTGCCTTGTCAGGCGACAACCCCTCTAACATATTAGGTTTTATTAGCACTTTATCACCTGGCTTAATAATAGTAGAAATTCCACCAATAAGCGCAAGAGCTTCCTGTAATCCGTGTTCCAGCACTTGAGCATTATAGTTAGTTACCCTAACGGCAGCGACTCTTGTCATATAAGGACCTCCCAGTATAAGAATAGTATATTCTATTATGGCCTACTTGCGCCCACTCCATCTGATTAAAGCATTATTAGGACTGTGTAATATAACCGTCAACGATATCATCTATTACTAAACCAAACATCACTTTGACTTTTTCTCGAAAGCACGTGATTTTTCCTGCTCCTACACACAAAAAAAAGAACTTCCCGCCCCAATTAGGCAGCGGTTCCAGCTAATTCCTTCTATCACCACCAACATCACTTAATGTAGACAGGCAGTTGATATTCCCAAAACATTCATTTGCTACTTTAAGGGGGTGTCGCACAAATACGCGAAATCATATACCTTTACACGAATCATTTATAGTTCCGTGTAAAAGTTAAACATTTACACGAATCTCATCTACTCCGCGACACCCCTAACGAAAAAAACGCCTAAACTAACGTCTAGGCAAACATAAGGCGCGACACGTTCCTAAGTGAAAAGCTTAGGCATTGGCAGTATTGCCAAGAGAACTGACATCTCGATGAGTCGAATGATGGAGTAACGCCCTGAAAGGCTTACTTTAAGCGTCCGGCATGCATGGATGCCTCGCGTACGGTGCGGATCAGGGAAAAAGGTGGAGATTAGATCAAAACCTTACCTATTGATATTGATCAGGAAGGGGTAGGTTGAAGAAATTCAATCTGCCCTCTCTGAAGTCACGTTTGTAAATAAGATTATGGGGATTTCAGCTTAATATTCCATTGACGATAGGGGGATCTCTGACTTTATAAAATTTTTGCACCAGAACCCTTTCTGGCAATCCCCCACAAATCTTTGCCTCATCTGACTTCCTCATATAATTTTCCCAATAGCTTTTTCGTTTTAATCTACAACTCGTCTAAAAATCCCATTTACAATATTACTCGGCACTTCGCCACATACTGCCCTAGTCATGTTTTCAAATGCACTTTCAATCATTCGCTTATACGCACCAACTGTTACGCCCGCTGTGTGGGGATTTAATAATAAACGTTTTGCTGCATTTGCTGATAGATTGAGTAACGGATGCTCAGGGCTCGGAGGTTCAGGGGCGAATGTATCTATAGCCGCTCCTGCAATATGACCTCTCTCGAGCGCTTCGGCAAGCGCCCTTGAGTTTAATACTTCGCCCCGCGCAGTATTAATAAGAATACTTCCTGACGGCATAAGCGCTAATTCCCTCGCTCCAACCAATCCTCGAGTTTCATCATTCAGCGGGATATGCAAGCTAATAATATCGCTTGTTCCTAATAACGCATCAAGTGTCTTGTATTCAACTGAGTACCGAAGTTCTATATCATGAGGTTGTCTGCGTAAAGCATAGTAACTAACTGATGCGCCTAATATTGATGCGATTGTGGCAACTTGCTTCCCAATATTACCGAAACCAATTAAACCTAACTTACTGCCCCGAACCTCTTTCAAACCTTCTCTCAGGATATTATTTCTAAACGACAGATAATTTCCTTCTTTAATCTCAGCATCGTTTTCCAACAACCGGCGCTGCACAGCAATAAGAGCACCAATTACAAATTCAGCAACTGAGGTCGCATTAGCTCCTGGCACGTTAGCTACAGGAATCCCAACTCGCAATGTTGCCGGAATGTCAATGTGATCAAATCCAACTCCCATTGTTTGGATAATACGGACACTTGGAATTTTATTTAATATAAAAGAATTAATTTTTCCACCTGAAGCAGCTGAAAATAGGCAGTCAGCTCCTTCACAGGCTTTTATAATATCACAATCAGAGGTTTGATCTAAAAAAACTATATTCACCCCCTCGGGAATAACAGGCTGAGCGGATTTAAACTTATCCTCTGACAGCAAGCTGACTACCTTTATCATATAAACCACCTTCCAAATATAAACTTACTTTACTTATTAAGTTGTAACCATACAATAAAATCGTTTTTTTCTTTTAATGAAATCTGATGGTCTATTGGATATGAATTAAAACTCAATAATTTGTTTCTTGTTTTGAAGAATTCATAGTTCTCATTGCCTATATTAAATGGAAAAACTTGGTCAAACTCTCCGTGACCAATAAAGATGGAAATCTCATTAACTGGTTGTATTTCATAATTTTCCTTAACATGCTTGGGAATATAGCCGCTTAAAGCAATTATACCTTTAATTTTATTGCCCATTTTCAGTGCTAGACTCATAGATAATATTGCTCCCTGACTAAATCCTAATAGAAATTGTCGAGAAGGATCAATTGGGTATTTGTTTGGAGAATTATCAATAAAATCCTCAATTTTTTCTATCGCTTCATCAAAAGAATCAATGTTAGGATTTCCAAAGCTTTTAATTGTAAAATAGGCAAAACCAGAGTTCATTACTAGAGGTCCCCTAATCCCTATGATAATAAAATTCTCTTTAATTTCTTCGATTAGACTCATAATATCTTTCTCATCGCTTCCCATGCCATGCATTGCATAGATAACAGGATATTTTTTCCCTTCTCCCAAATCAGACGGAAGAGAAATATTATATAATACATTGGTATTCATAAAATCACTACTTTCTTATTTTAATATAATATATTTTCTAATAATATTTGTTGATTAAATACTATTAAATACTTGACCTTTTGTCAATACAACACTTGATGACACTGGCACTATGCCTGCTACAAGATCACACTTATGAATAAGCCATACTCACCTAATTCTATAAATGGTATCGTTTTTTCCACTCCAAACATACAAATACACGAATTTCATCAACTCCGCGACACCCCCCAACAGAAAAACCGCTCAAACCGAAGTCTGAGCGAGAACAACGCATACTTATAAAATTACCATAAAACCTGTGTCGGCTTTGAAATTAGACTATTTTATCTTATTAATCTATATTTATCTTTTGAGGCTTAAGCAATATGCCCATCCTAACCCCAAAGTAAACCATTTACTCGTTAAAAACTGAATTTACTTATTTTCAGTAAAGACTTCTTTCAACCTTTTTATATCTGCACTCCGAATTGCTTGTAGATTCTCACTTATTTTTTCTATATCCCAATCCCACCATTTTACTTCTTGTAATATTTCGATTACTGAATCATCAAATCTCTTTCGTATCTTCTTTGCAGGCACTCCACCAACAATTGTGTATGGAAGTACATCTTTTGTTACAACGGCTCTAGTTCCAATAATAGCACCATCACCGATATGCACACCAGCCATAATTGCTGCTTCATACCCTATCCAGACATCGTTGCCGATCACTATATCTCCCTTATTGTCCCAAGCTTCAACTGCCAGCGCATTTTCATCCCATTCTGCAAATATCGGGAACGGATAGGTAGATAAAGAACTCATCGTATGATTTGCCGCATTGAAAATAAATTTCGCCCCACAAGCAATTGAGCAAAACTTCCCGATTATAAGCTGATCGTGATTAACAGGATAATGGTACAAAATGTTTCTTTTTTCAAACGCCCTAGGATCTACAAAATCATGATAAAAGGTAAAATCGCCTATGATGATATTAGGATTTCTAATTATATTTTTAAGATAACAAATTGTATTATCATTCACTCTTGGATAAATCTTATGAAAATCTGGTTTCATTATTTAAATCCTTCTTCCTATTCAAATTTTATGTTATCCCATCATAATCTTTTTTAGTACAAATTTTCATGGTCATTATATCACCCCATCACTATTTATTAGATATATTATATTTCTCATTGAAAAAAATTGCAAATTATAACAATGATATAAAAATCATTTTTTATACTGCACCAGTGCCATACAATTGACTGCCTTAAAACCAGCCCTCAATCAACCATTTTCTTATCAGGCACTACCTACCACCCCCGCAAATCTTTACTGCACCTACCTTCATCAACTTCATACTCCATGTAAATCGCATGTATAAACTTCCAAATCTTGTGGGGTGTCGTTTTCCAAATTTCACTGTACCTTTTCGCAAAATACCCTCCTAGTTCCGTGTAAAAGTATGAGTTTCGCGTATTTGTTCACGACACCCCTACAGCAAAAATTTGCTCAAACTGATGTATGAGCGAACATAACACACGTATAAAATTACCATAAAGCCTGCAAACCTTTGATCGTCACCATTCTATTTAACACTTAGCTACTCTCTTTTTCCCAGATATCAGTAGTGAAGTTGTCAAAAAAGGTCCCCATTGACTCCCCTGATGGGACAAGCAAGCCGACAATAAACCTGGCATGGTCGCCCTATATGCCTCAGCCAGAAAACATTATCACTAACTATGGAATCGACCGGACATTCCATACTGCCATCGCATATTTTCTGAAGAAGCTTTAAGAAGTATATTGCTTCCTGGGAAATATGATCAATCAATAAAGGATAATTAGCCCCCCCAATTTTGCACTCAATAATTAGATGTAAAATGGCGTTTAAAGGCAAATATATTTTAAACCGCAACCATACTTGGTAAGCGTCAACCTCCAGCATTCCGCAAAAGTTTAGGCAATGATACGGTTCTGCGTAACAGGTCTAACTGTGCAGGATTTGAGTAGGACGATGAACCTGGTCTCACGTCCCTTTATTGTGTAGGATTATTTCCATAAAGTATAAATATGGCAAGAGTTGCTAGAGTGATAGTTGTATATAGACAGTACGACCGTCCCCATATCTCCTTGGTTAAATGTGGGCTGCATGTTTTGAGGGTGGCGGTCTGTCAATTTGTAGTATCTTCGTAATTGGTGGCGGAAGAAGACGTGAGCTGTCAAACTTGGATTGATATTAGTACATCACAACTGTCCCCTTGTTTCCCTGGTAGCGGGATACTTTGTGGAAATCGAAAAATATTTTTCGGATCATATTTACTCTTCACCTGCTTGAGTCGAGCTAAATTGGTCCCGTAGTACGCCTCCTGCCAATCTTTGATACATATATCAGCGAAGTTCACATAATCTCCGACGACATCGTCCAACATCGCCCGCCTGAAATTTTCCACCCAGCGGATATTTTCATCTGCCGCCGAGTCGTCGTCCCATAATGCTAAATACTGTAGAGCGAAAAGAGCCTGACGATGGAAATACGCAGTGGCGTCTGGAGGAACTTCCTTCACTACGCCAGCTAGCGCCTGAAATTCAAAATAGTTTCTCCTACTGGGTGATGCTTGCAAAAATTTCATAATGGTGCACAGCGCCTCTGACGGCAATTTACTGTAAACATAAGCCCCTGTATTCTTGAATTTGTCCCACTCTTGCCGCTTTATGGGCTTACCGTCAGGGGTCAGAAGATCGGCGTTTATCAGTGCCGCTTGAATAAAGGGCACTGTTACAACATCAACTTTGATAGGCTGCGCCGCCGTGAGTAATGGCTGCATCAAGTGCCGCAGTTCTTCTTCTGATCCAACAAATTGACCATCAGCAATAACTTGGTTAGCCTCCCGATTATATACCTTTAGTGTGCTGGTTAGTCTGTTATCAACGAACGGCGCCCAGTTTTGCCAGGCTTCCATTACATTAATGGCGTCATCCCAGTCCCAGGTAATCCTAAAGAATCCCACCTCGGAAATCTGATGAACCTTGAACGTGTATGATGTCAGCACACCAAAATTACCACCACCTCCGCCGCGGCAAGCCCACAGTAGATCAGAGTTGATCTGCTTATTGGCATGAATGATCTCACCGTCTGCATTTACCATGGTAAGTGCCACCAGGTTATCACAGGTCATGCCCATCAATCGTGTTAGCATGCCAAAACCCCCACCTAGTGTTATGCCGCCGACACCGACACTCGGACAGTCGCCACAGGGAATGGTCACACCCTCCTGCCAAAGGGCTTGATAAAGTGGCAATAATCGTATACCAGTGCCGACTACTGCCTCCCCCTTAGCCAGATCGACACATACTGAGTTTAATCTACTTACATCTATGATGATACCTCCATTTACCAAAGAAAAGGCTTCATAATTGTGCCGTCCACTACGCACTCGGAACGGGACCTCGTGTCTAAGTGCCCATTTGATGGCATTGATCACGTCCTGGCTTTGTTGGCAAAAAACAATCGCTAAGGGAAATTTAGAAAATCGTTTATTATAGTCAGTGCGTGCCGCATCGTAGTCCTGGTTTCCCGGAAGTACCACTTGGCCGGTTAGTTCATTATCCATTTCCATCTACAATACCTCACTTAATTACTTGCCTATTTGCAAGTAATTTTTAGTTCAGTATATGTGGCAGCACCTACCAATGTGAATTTGTTATGTATATCATTTATTAGAGAATGCATAGCTAGGCACGGCTTCTTTCTCTATTTAAGTTGCTAATTCTTGCTATTTTTTTGCTTTATTATTGTTACCATTGCCGTTTGACGCGATACAGTGAAAACCTTGCCCCCGATTAATCTTAAACCAAAATGTAATCTTTGGAAACATGGTACTAGTCTTAAAACGGCTCGTCAATCAACCGGTTTCTTATCAGGCACTACCTACTGACCATTTCCGTTCATTACCTCGCAAGTCCTGCACCTGCCTTCATAACTTCAATATACTTGATGTAAATCGCATGTATAAACTTCCAAATATTGCGGGGTGTCGTTTTCCAAATTTCACTGTACCTTTTCGCAAATACCCCTCTAATTCCGTGTAAAAGTATGAGTTTCGTGTATTTGTTTGCGACACCCCTAAACAGAAAAAGTGCCTAAACTCACGTCTAGGCAAACATACAGACACACTTTTAAATTTTACTAAAACCCACGATGCCCCGCTATTACTGGCTATTTCTTTACTATCAACGCCACCGACTCAACATGTGTTGTGATAGAAAAACGATACTGATACGCAGAATAGGCGTTTTATATAGAGGTTTTCGACACCCCTAAATAGGGGGGTGTCGGTTTTGATTATTGGTTATACTTTTTCGCAAAACCATTATGCGCTCGAAGATTGTTATACTGTGGAAAGAAAACACCTGTAAAAATAGAAGTTCAGCCTACCTTTTAAAACCACTGCTAAACCCTAACAAAATCAACTCTTTCCAGCAGAATAATCCAAACAGGCAAAATCCGAGCATTTCCGGAAATTCCCTTGCATACAAATTATCAGCAAAATGATGTCATATGATGGTCATGGTGAATATCTGATCGATACAGGATAACGCTGGAAATTAATTGATGGTGTTTTTGGGGTAGGGGTAACTTTGACCATTTATAGGTAAAACTAAAGGCCTAATTTACACTATATAAGTTGAATTAAAGAATCTTTATGGCAATCGTCAGGAATGGGATATAGGGTTGAGCGGCGTTATGTAGGAAGCAAGCGATGCCCTATATCCCATTCCTGACAGACTAACAATATGGTTGTCAATTTTATTTAATTCATTCTATATATATCTAATTATTATAAATTAAGCCTTTAAATTCAATTGATGTTGTCTTAATTGGAAATAGCAGGCTAAACTTCTGATGCACAAGTACATAGTGCCTACGGTAAAAAGAAAAGGCAGGCATAAGCCCACCCAACATGACTATACTTTGAATTTACTGACAGCTATTGTTAGTTCTTCCGCCATCTTAGCTAGTGCATGACTGGATGCAGCGATTTCTTCCATACTGGCCGATTGCTCCTCTGTAGCTGCCGAAACCGTCTGCGCTTCCCCAGATGCTTTCTTACTGAGACTGTCGATTTCTTTCACAGATGATACCATTTGCTGACTACCACTTGCCATCTGTTGAATTGCAGCGGAAATTTCCTGTACCTGGTTAGATACTTCCGTTGTCAAAACCACTATTTGCCTAAATGCACGACCTGCAGTAGTCACAACCTCTGTTCCTATTTTAACTTCACGGGTTCCTTCGCTCATAGCAATGACAGCTTTATCTGTATCCCCTTGAATTTCACTAATCAACAACCCTATTTTTTCAGCTGCATCGTGTGATTGTTCTGCAAGTTTACGAACTTCGTCCGCTACGACAGCAAAACCTCTGCCTTGTTCGCCAGCTCTTGCAGCCTCAATGGCAGCGTTAAGGGCCAGTAAATTTGTTTGTCCAGCAATTCCTGAGATCGTATCTACAATCTGTCCAATTTCCTTAGAGCGTTCGCCCAGTTTTGTAACTACTTGCGCGGAATTATTGACGGTCCGTTCAATGTTGGTCATTTGCTTGACAGCCTTTTCTACGGACTTGTCACCTTCTTTTGCGGTTTCAGCAGCTTGGGCTGATTTCTCAGATACGAGATTAGTATTTGTAGCCACCTGCTGGATACCTGCTGACATTTGCTCTACGACCGCTGATGTTTCATTGATAACATTAACTTGTTTTTCTGCACCAGATGCCACTTCAATGATGGATATAGCTACCTGATTTGACGCCTGAGCGGACTGTTCTGCGCTAGCCGTAAGTTCTTCCGAGGATGCGACTACCTGCTCGGTGGTCAGGGCAATTGTTCGGATTAGTCCGCGTAAATTTTCGGTCATTTTTTCAAAGGCATGCCCTAAACGACCAATTTCGTCATTAGAGGTAATATTGAACTTGTTGAGCGAGATATCGCCGTCGGCTATGCGGCTGGCTACTAGTTCCAATTCTTGGATTGGTTTCGCAATACGCCGAGAAAACCATAAAATAAATACACTGGTTATGATCATCATCACAACAATTGTAATGAGTGACATCATCGTAAACGTCGACATTACACCTGTCATTTCTTTCGTTGGAACGTTCAAGGCTAGAGACCAAGTAGTTCCCGGTATAGGCGCAAATGCTACCATTCTATTGACACCGTCAGAATCATAGCTGGACGAACCTGTCTCTCCTTTAACCATGCGTTCATTTACTTCACGGATAGACTTCGGGGCCTTTTCATCTTTTAGAATGTTTTCCTTCATAACTTTTTCTTTGTCAGGATGAATAATGGTGAGTCCATCTTCCTGTAAGATGGACGCGTATCCGGTTTGTCCTATTTTTATACTCGACACCTGTTTAAAGATGGTATCTAAATTAATTTGCCCGGATAATATACCGGTTACTTTCCCGTTAACTTTAACTGGCACAACAGCATTTACCATCTTGTTGCCAGTATCCTTTGATATTAAAAGGTCTGAAACAGACGGTTCGCCTTTTATCGATTTTTGAAAATAGTTGCGCTGAATGATATTTCCCGTCAACCCAAACGAATTAATATAATTCCCATCCAGGCTAGCATAGGTAATGCCTTCATAATTTTTATTCTCTTTCATAACATTAGCCAGAAAAGCCGTAATTTGCGTTTTATCGCCACTTTGAATCGCTGGAGCTGCTGCTAAGCCAGAAAGTTCAGTTTGTTTTTTCTCCAACCAGTTATTAACATCACTAGCAGCAGTCACAGCTTCTTTGCTCATGCTAACAGTAATATCTTCAATCATAATATCTCGCGCTTTCCAATAATTTAATCCGCCTAAAACAACCATTGCTATAAAAGTAATACTAAGAATTACTACCATTAATTTCTTCTGAATACTTTTCATTGTTATCTCCCTCTTTTAGTGAAAACGCTAAATATTATTTTATGTATTTCCTTTGCGATGTATGATGCCATCTGCTCAGATCGTTCTGTCTATCTTACGTCTTGCATTATTATCATGTCTTTTTTAGTAAAAAGTTGGTCCGAAGCCAATATAATCAGCAATAACAGCGTTCGATTAGCTGCACATTTATCTATAATTTGACGAAGTAACGAGGACAGGATTTACATTCAAATATGAAATAATCGCACATTTACTCAGTAATATACTTAATGTTGCGATGCTTTTGCACAAGTCAAATAACCTTTCGACATTTATTTCTAAAATTATGCTAACATCTTGTTTATAGCCTTCTTTCCCAATTAGTCCAGAATTTTTTTCTTTTGCTTAACACTGTTTGTCCTCCCCATCTATTTTAAATTTTATAATAAAGTGATGTCCTTAACATCTGCCAACAAATATACTGGTGGATATATTATTTTTTCATACATCATACACACCATAATACTGGGGACCAAAACCATGAATAATGTCGCCCTTATCCACATTGATACTCCCATCATTTTATCATTAGCAACACGAAGCCACCTCCTTTCAAGAATCTATCAAAACCAAGCATATAATAATTATTACTTGGTCCTGCAAAGTTATAAATTAAATATCTTCACCAAGATACAATGATAGCTCCCAATTTGTATAAACTAATATTTCCAGCCGCATAACAATTACAACACCAAAATCATCGCTCAGTAAAACCAACGTATTGGTAAATATGTTCCCATCATTACACTGGATTTTGTCGGTATATTCCAATATTGTCGTAAAAGTTTGTTCAGTTTTCATATTAGTAGATAAATACTGTGCAGATACCACCTTAAATCATCTATCTTTTGAATTTCGATTAACTTATGGTTCCCCCTTTAGACCCATAGTTTTGCGTCCCTGTCTTTCGGCAAGTTTTCCAATATATACCATTATGTGACCTAATAATACACTACAATTATATATATATCGTCAATTATAAGTTACACCTTAAGTCCTATATTAATAAGCATAACATCCTATACTCGTTAACCATATATAATTACTTTAATACACCAGTACAAGTCATATTTTACCCCGGCATTAATTTACATTATAATCTAATTTAAATGTGAAATTTAGTCGATTAATAGAAAAAACGGTTGAGGTGATTTCTAACCACCCCAACCAGCTTCATTCATTAAATTACACACTCAATCGCCGTCCCATCAAGCAAACTAACAACAACCCTCCCTCCATCAAAAACCACCATCTTCTCTACCAAGGCAAAATACAAATTCACATCAAACTCAACCATTACCTCAGCCTCTGCTATTATCGCAATAAACTGCCTAGCCTTATATCGCTGAAGCAAATTATCATCCTCCGAGCGTTCCTGCCACTTTCTCATAAAATAATCCTTATTCTCGATGATGGCGTTAAATGTGTTTATAAAAACTTGGTACAAAACCCCATCATCAATATGCTTACTGTCGCATCCTTTAATCCCCTTCACCTTATATTTAGCATCACACCGCCAGATAATCCGTCTCTGCTTTTCATTGGTAGAATTCCACACCTTTCTGCCAAACATGTGCCCACAAGTACCGCATATGACTCTCCCTGCAAAGGGATTATCATTTGTTCCATACCCAATACCATGCTCTGTAGCATATAATTGTCTACGCTCCATTTCAAGCTGTACCGCCTCCCATATATCCTTCTCAATAATTGCAGGATGGCTTTCTGAGACATAATACTGTGGGACTTGCCCAGTGTTCTCCGCTCGCTTTTTGCTAAGAAAATCAACGGTGTATGTTTTCTGCAGGAGAGCCTCGCCTTTATACTTCTCGTTATAAAGCATCTTCATAATGCTACCGTCATACCACTTTACCTTACCATTCCAGTTTGGTACGCCATCAGCTTCTAGGTCTTTGGCAATTCGACTAGCACTCTTTCCGTCCAGAAACTCCCGGTAGATCCGCCTCACCGTTTTGGCTTGCTTTGCATTGATGACCAGGTTACCATTAGCATCTTTATCGTAGCCTAAAAACTTAACATGGTTTATGTGCAGCTTACCTTGCTCAAAGCGTCTGTGTATTCCCCATGTTGAATTTTCCGAGATTGACCGCGACTCGTCTTGCGCGAGTGAGCTTAAAATGGAAAGCAAGACCTCTCCTTTACTGTCAAGTGTATTAATGTTCTCCTTTTCGAAGATGACCCCAATGCCTAAGTCCTTCAGGAGCCTTACGAAATTGAGGCAGTCGAGCGTATTACGCGAGAATCTGGATATTGACTTGGTAATGATCATGTCTATTTTGCCTGCCTGACAATCTTCAATCATCAGATTAAACTGATCTCGCTTCTTGGTACTCGTGCCGCTAATCCCCTCATCGGCATAAACTTTTACAAGTTCATAATCTGCGTGACCATTTATATATGAAGTATAATAATTCACCTGTGCTTCATAACTTGATGCCTGTTCCGCGAAATCAGTTGATACTCGGCAATAAGCTGCTACTTTTTTCAGTTCTACGTTCTCAGCTAGGCTAGTCCTATTGGCTCTTGCAGGTATAACGGTAATGTTTCTGGCCATTCTTCATAACCTCCTCAACCACTGTCTTATTTTGTATATTCATCCTTCCTATTACATCATCTTCAATCACCGTACCCAGGCAAGAATTTTTTCCTTCCATCATATATATATATATATGTACTGCACTGCCACACGATTTTCTTGCAGGCATGTTTGCTATTCCAAGTTCGCCTAATTAAAGTTGCTTTGCATTTATTGCAGAAGAGCATACCTGTTAGCGGGTACCGGTTTTGATGGTGGTTTGTTTCGGCACTACCTTTAAACCTTGAGCCAATCTTCCTTTGTGCCTCTTCCCATATTTCTTTGGTTACAATTGGCGAGTGGTTCTCTTCAATATAAAAGCTATCAGCCTCGCCGTGGTTAGTACACTTCTTTTTGGAAAGGTGATCCTTGCTATAAGTTTTTTGCAATTTAGCATCACCTTTGTACTTTTCATTTTTTAGTATGGTTAGAATGGTGCTGGACTGCCACCTCCCACCAGCAATTGTGCGTATACCTTCGCTCTCCAGTTCTTTGGCAATCACGAAGCTCCCCTTGCCGTTTACGCAGTCGTTAAAGATTCGCTCGACAACTTCTGCCTGGCTCCTATTGATCACCAGGTCACCGCATTCATCCTTATCATAGCCTAAAAACCTTGTGGCATTAATAGCCAGTTCTCCCTGCTCAAACTTTCGTTTATATCGCCACTTTATATTATCGCTGACATTCTTACTTTCTTCTTGGGCAAAAGAAGAGAGGACCGAAAGCATAAGCTCACAGTCCCCATTAAGGCTTGAAATATTTTCTTTTTCGAAGATGACTTCAACGTTTAAGGCTTTTAACTCCCTGACCACTTCGAGTATAATCGTTGTATTTCTGGCAAATCTGGATATCGATTTGGTTAAGATTAAGTCGATTTTATGTTCCCTCGCCAACGCCAGCATCTTTTGTAACTCTGGCCGGTCATCCTTGGTTCCCGTTAAGCCGTAGTCTGCAAGGATACCAGCAAATTCATATTCAGGATTGCTCTCAATTAAATTCTTGTAATAGGTAGTTTGATTTTCCAGCGAGTCGCCTTGGGCTTCGCTTGCAGATGATACTCTGGCGTAAGCGCAGACCCTTTTGCGTATTGATGCTAGGGGTTTTGTAGGCTCGATGATTCTGACCCTCATATTGGGATGCTCCTTTCTATCAAGTCACTGTACCATTAATCACTTATTCGGGCGGTAAAGTCAAGTCGTGATAGAATGCTGGCATGCTCAAGCAAAGTCACCTGCCAGCTGGTATATTCATATTGACCACCTTGGCAGGTGATTAACTATTTACTTACCAACGTTTTTTTATTCGGACGCTTAGCCACAGACTTTATAAGCCTGTGAGCAACAGCATCTTCACGAACAGCCAACTCTCCTAACTCGCCAGGAGTTAACCCTTTTGTTTTTTTTCTGCCAACAAGCCCTTCGTGAACCCTACTCAACAACTCAATTGCCTTCTCCATAAACTAATTCCCCCTTGTATCAATTTGGCACCGTACCATATATCACTTATATGAGCGGTAAAGTCAAGTTGATAGAAAGATAATTAATAATGCTGGTATGCTTGACTTTTTCAACCAAATAACTAAAATAAAAACGCCGTCAAACCTCACGACAAGTTTAACGGTGTTTTCCCTAAAATATATATTTATACCACACGCGCAATCTATTACAGACAACTCTCTACTACAGCTATACACCTTGGGGAATTAGGCCTGCGCTCAATTAATCCTTGCTTAACCAGCGCATTCAAATGAGTATGAACAGTTGAACTACTCTTTAATCCTACGCCTGCAGCAATTTCTCTGACAGTTGGTGGGTACTGGTAAGGATAGTCCCGAATGAAGTCAATGATTTCTTGTTGCCTTGGTGTCATAACATCGCCTCCAAACTGTTGTTCGGTTATATTTTACAATAAATATTATATAAGTCATTTTTTTATATAACAAAAAAAGCTGTCATACAAATTGACAGCTGAAATACATAGTATATACAAAATAAGAACATATGATGAAATGAAATGACATGCCGTGCTTTGTCTCTGATCTTTGCGCTTATGAGTAATCACGGTTATGGAGTCTCATATCCCATAGGTTTTATCTTTACAACCTTAAGTAATTGGCTTAAAAACACTTAGGGGGACTTAAACGCTCCAATAAACCCGTAGTTGCATAAGTACCCCATGAACACTATAACTAACTAGAATGTCTTTAATCTTTATTAATTATTTACCTTCTTGGCTTTTTTCCTGAATTACTATCTTTTTGCTTGAAATCAATTTTTTGCAATGGTCACAAAAGTAACAAACAGAACCACAGCCTTTCTCACACGTTAATTCATGACTACAATCTGGACAAACAAATATTTCTTCCATAAGGATCCCCTTTCTTTATCATATTAACAATTCATTAAAATATCTACAGCCATTACCCATCCAATATTAGTAATAAATTTTACTAATATTTCCCACTAAACATCCAAAGTCAAAGCAATATTCTCTTTTATCATTCTTACCTTGATCCCCCAAAACTTCTCATAAATCCCCATCTACATACTTATAGGATTGGGGTGCAACAAATCCTATAATTTTTTCAAATGGATCTATTGGTATATCAAATACATATAATTGCTCGATTTCTATAGCATATGCATCTTCTTTTTTATATAAATACTTAAAATATTCATCTTCGGTAATTCCTGAAAACTGTACCGTTTTTTCCCAAATACATTTAGGTGTGTCTTTGAGATACCCTTTGTATTCAAAGTAACCTACTATCCTTTTATCGGGAGCAGTTGAGTATATATAAATTTTATCAACATTCTTTTTAAAGATCCTTTTTCTAAACTCGTATTTTTTTCTACCATTTATTATTTCCTTTACATATTTAGGCTTTATAGATATTAATAGATTTAAGTTCACTATTTCCTCCCAAATTTGTATGACTCATCTAGAATGACTGTCAAAAAACTATTTCCTTGTATTTTACTATGTTGCTGATAGCTATGTAAATACAATATAAAAATACCGTCTACTCGATTTTAAAGAGCAAAGCGGCTTCTATTGTGGATAAACCTGTTAACACTGTGGATATTTGTGGATAAAATGTAAATAATTGTTGATAACTTTTTTTATATTACGCACTATCTCAAGGACTTTTTAAAACAAGACAAACAACTTATCAGTCTTTCTAATATATTTTACTTCCCAGCCGATTTCACGACCACCAAAATGATACTCCGCAGAAACTGCAGCATCTTTACTAAAATTACGTTGCAGCTCTACCGGAACATATCGATCACCGCCATGCTGACCATAGCCGATTGACCACTCCCAATTCCTATAATTATTAACTTTGAAAACCCCGACATCAAAATTAGATGCAGGGGCTTTATTCGTGTTTGGCACAACAATCGTGTTATCGCTTTTCTCCAATGCCTGTGGTGGCAAGGTTGGATCATTAGCATTAATCCTATCAGCAACCTGCTGCGTTGCCACTGGCAAATTTGGAGCCTGCACAGTAAAATAATTAACTGGTTGCACCTGGCCCGCTTGAGCCTGCTTAATAAAGCTGGTCAACATCTCAGCGTTTTGCTTGCTCATTTGTAATTTGTTCTGCAGGACGTTTTTGTCCGTGGCTTGTTGCTCGGTCAAAACCGTTGCTTGTTTCAGTTTTTCCGCGACATCTGCGTGTTTCTGCCACGCGCAATATCCAGCCCCACACAAGGCCAATATAACAATAAATATAATCAGCGAGAGGATAATCTTGCCCCTCGCGGTTAAATTATTTAGCCACATAATCTGTAATGCCCCTTGCAATGGCGCGAGCAAAACCATCCTTGCCTTGTTCACTTGCCAGCAATGCTTCATCTTCACTATTACTGATAAAAGCACACTCTACCAGTACCGCTGGGCAATCTGTGTTTTTTAGTACATAAAATCGATCTGTTTTTACGCCACGATCTACAGTGCCCATGCTAGTTACAATCTGCGACTGGATACATTTAGCCAGCTTACCAGCCTCTGAAACTGTGTTAATGCAAAATGTTTCAGTACCTTGTGCAACTCTGTTTTTCGCAGAATTGCAATGGACAGAAATGAAGAGATCAGCACCAAAATTATTGGACTGGTCACAAATACCCTGCAGGCTATCATCCTGCACCACTATTGTTTCATAGCCTACTTGCTGTAAATAATAGCTCACTTTATCAGCTATGCTTTTGGCAACGTCTGATTCTTTTAGCCCTGTAGCACCAATGGCTCCTGGATCAGGCTTACCGTTTGGTGCGTGCCCTGCGTTAATCGCTATTCCCATAACTATTTTCCTCCCGTAATTTCATCTCTTTTTCTACCAGCCCATATTGCCAATGGCTTAAGCACATCCATACCCATGGCAATCAGATTCTCAATAATACTCATTAATTCCGTAACCGCCAAAAACGAGTACACTAAACTACCAGGCATTTTAGCTACATCACCGCCAGCTATTATAATGGAAGGTAAAATTATCGACACCATGTGCCCAGCAATAATAACTACCAGATAAGCAAATACTTTGGGGACAAATTTTTGTCGCATCTCTCGACTATTAAGCGCTCCGGTATGCCACGCAAGGTAAAAGCCATACCATATACCACCATCAACGCCTTGTTGGTCGAGAGTGATCTTTGAAACTGATGCCCACTTTGTAATGGTGTCCACGATGACCAATACCCATAGCGCAATAAAAGGCGCTTCAATCTCTCCGACTAAAAATGTAAAAACAGTAACAAAAAAGCTGACAATCATTTTGATTTGCCAGCAATGCGCTATCGCGTCCCATATTTTATTAAAATCCACTTTCCTCGCCTCCAATCAAAAATAACCGCTCAATGACGGCATGTAATCACGACCCTAATTCATCTTTGATGAACTCAATAAATTTGTTTGCTGCCCCTCTTGGTATTCTGATAAGTTGCTGATTACTCAAATAAAAACCACTCGCATTTATTGCAGTTAAAGTATTTTGCGACTTCTAAAAAAATAAAGTTTAGACCAACTATAAATCCAGAATTACTTTAATGATAGGGTAGAAACGATGAATATAATCCATTATTGTAAATAAAGGGAAATATCTATTTGGTAACGAAATATCTACTGAAAGCACGGAGACGTGATTTCGGCTTTCTGAATACGAGGCATTCTAATTCAAATACGATTAAACGTTTTTTTGTTTGATAGTCAATTACATTAGCAGAGGTGTTATATGGAATTCATGTCAAAATTTATAACTATTGATGAAATAGATCTTTTAAGAAAACCACTAGATAAGCTTCACGAATACCACAATAATAAATCAACCTACTTCCCTAATACTTATCCAAGAGTAACCTTTGAAGAACGTATCGAAGGGTATAAAACAAACGCAAAGCAGGGACAATATCGAATTGAATTATTGACTGATGATGAAGCCATTATCAACGGATTTTGTATAGCATATGGCAAAACAGGGAGTGGAAAAATCGACGTGCTTTTCGTTGATGAAGAACATCGTGGAAAAGGTTTAGGTGCCAAATTAATGAATAATGCCATGGAATGGTTTGCCCAAAACGATATAAAAGAAATAGAACTAACAGTCGTCTATGGAAACACAGCCGAATCATTTTATAGAAATTTCGGTTTTTTCCCACGTTCCTATATTATGACAAAAAAAGCATAGTTATTTCTATCACTGGTTGAAGTTGTTTTTAAACTAAACAATGAGAAAAAGAGTTAATAACAGATCTTTATCATTTTGATTTGCCAGCACTGCATGATCATATCCCATATTTTATTAAACTCCAATTCGCACACCTCCAATCAAAAATAACCGTTCAATGACGGCATGTAATCACGATCCTAATTTATCTTTGATGGACTCAATAAATTTGTTTGCTGCCCCCTTTGGTATTTTTGTAAGTTGCTGATTACCCAAATAAAAACCACTCTCATTTATTGCAGTTAAAGTATTTTCTGATTTAGAGAAAATGAACTCCGCTTCTTCTATATAAACATACAACGTATCGGCATTAATTTCTGTTATTACAATAATAGTTCCAAACAGTTCATTAAATAAATCTTTAAACAAAGCGGTAAAAGGTGTCCAATCATAAGTTACATCATTAGCGATATCAACCAAGGTATAATAACTTCTTAATGTTGTTGACAATAATTTGTATTTACTATGGGAGCGTAATTAATCTTGTGTAAATAGGAATTCCTTATAACAAGAAATAGGTGGCTTTACTAGGGAAAGCAAACTAATTGATTGCCCTTAATTATTATTTTTCCAGGACATGATGGCAGTATGCATGC
>Ga0209125_1000096_pt1 | contig 149894 bp, 123 predicted proteins | sample BarGraIncub1131A_FD_184503 | JGI IMG/M metagenome (GOLD analysis project Ga0209125, IMG submission 184503) | Arctic peat soil microbial communities from Barrow, Alaska - Barrow Graham LP Incubations 11-31A (SPAdes) (version 2) | ecosystem: Environmental > Terrestrial > Soil > Wetlands > Peat... | reverse complement strand
AGCCATGCCAACACCACCAAACTCGTTCATGTTTTCACGTGTACGGGCAAAGGCAGGATTGTTCATGATCTGGTCGCGGTTAGCCCCTCCTTTTTCCCCTGCATACACATTGGGATCATGGAGAGTCACATAATTGCGGATGCTCTTAAAGCTTCCGCGGTACTTGATCGCACCGGTTAGAATAGCCATTTCATAAAAATTTTAAGGATAAATAACTCCGTTAATTAATGTTGATCAACACGCCAAAATTACCGGAACCTCATCCCCAAAACTACGATTACAGGGTGGACATTGGTGGACATCTATGGACATATAGAGACATTTAATATAACATCTCATTCAGCAAATCCCAGGCTTCTTTAATCCCCAACTCACCTGCTCTTTTCAAATCCCGCCTGGCCTTCTCCCTGAAACCCAGATCGAATTCCAGAAGCCCTCTCACCATCCAGGCGTTCGGATACTTTGGATCGAGCGCGATGGCACGGTTAAACGCATCCATCGCCCCTTCATGATCTCCCAATTCACGTTTTAAGATCCCGTAATTGGTCAAGGTCTCAACCTTCACATTTTCACGAGTCACCACATGTTCAAGGTCGTCGAGGGCCCCCTTGTAATCAAAAATACAGAACTTTGCGTTGGCTCTGTTTGCATAGGCCAGGGTGAAATCCTCTTCAAACGAAATCGCCAACGTAAAATCATCTATAGCCGATGAATAATCCATTGAATCCAATTTTGCCAGTCCACGGTTGTAATAGACTTCAGTCATCGAGGGATCAATTTCCAGCGTCCTGTCCAAATCCGCGATTGTACCCAGGTTGTCGTCAAGCATAAACTTCGCGAGCGCCCTGGAATAAAATACTTTAGGATAATCAGGATCAAACGCGATCAGTTGATTGTAGTCCTCCAAAGCCCCCTCATAATTCCCCAATGCCGATTTTGAATCACCCCGTTCGAACCATGCCTCAGAACAATGAGGTTCCAGTGCGATCACCGAACTGAAATCGAGAATGGATTCCTGGACATTCCCCATGTTAAAATGAGCGTAACCACGCCCTAAAAAGGCTTCCTTGCATGAAGGATCAATTGCAATAGCTCGGGTGTAATCATGAATAGCGCCCTTCATGTGACCAAGTGCCTCTCTGTCGCAGGCCCTGTCAAGGTAATATTCTACATTATCCGGTTCTTCACGGATCAATATCGTATAAATATTAATGCGTGTCAGAAGCTCTTTTTTTGAAGGAATATTTTTCATAGTATTAATTTAACCCCAAATCCAACAATTCCCTCGCCTCCTCCAAACCCAAATCCACGGCACGCCTTAAATCCCGGTTCCCCGCCTCCACTTCGCCCTGAGAAAGTTTCGCCATCCCCCGTCGCATATAAGCTGCCGCATGTTCCGGTTCAAGCTCTATAATCCTGTCCAATGCTTTCATTCCGGTCTTGAAATCCTTCAAAGTACATTTGGTTGCACCCAAATTGTAAAGCGCATCAATACAATCCGGATAGAGATCCAGGATCTTCTGATTGGCAGCAAGTGCGCCCTCCAGATCCCCGGTCGTGAATTTGAGCAAAGCCAGATTTGAATAGGCCTCTACGCAATCCGGATTAACCGCCAGGAACTTTGTATAATCAGCCATCGCATCCCTGAATTCACCCAGCTCCTTTTTATCCTCAGCGCGTGCGTAAAGGGCTGCAGAAAAATCGGGTTTGAGCTCCAAAGCCCTGTTATAATCGATAATAGCACCTTTTAAATCACCTCGTAGTGATTTTGTACAACCCCTGAAAAAAATGGCCTCACAATGTTTAGAATCGATTTGGATGCACCGGGTGTAGTCATTCTCCGCCCCTTCGAAATCTTCTGCGATCGATTTCATAAAACCCCTGAAAAAATAGGGCATTGGTTGTTCAGGACTCAGCCCAATTACATGATCAAAATCTGCCTTAGCTCCCGGCATATCACCCAATTTCAATTTGGTAAACCCCCTGGTAAGAAGCGTCGATTTGTCGTCGGGATTGATTTTCAATACCCTATCATACCGGTCTAATGCGATCTCAAGGTCCAATTCATTCATATTCTCTTCCATCCTGAAGAAAAATGTTTTCTTTGATTTTGTTTTCATATAATTTATTTTTAAATGATTGAATAATAATGGGGTCAGGCACCATTTATTAAATAAATGGTGCCTTACCCCATTAATTTAAAATACCATTACAACCTTAGCAACTCCCCCCCGGCAAGGCAAATACACCTCCCCGGCAGTCTTTATAAAAAACTCCACCCCGACACATTGCAACACCGTACAATCATCCGGAAAAGGAAAAGGAAAAGGAACAGAAGAAGGAAAAGCCGCCACTACCTCCTCCTCCATGGGCGAAAGGACAGATGTGTATGCCGAATAGCCAAAGGCGCTTTTACCGTTCTCCAGACATGCAGGCTCGTAACGCCTTGAGTCCATAGAAAAAACATAATCAGAAACAACCGAAAGATGATGCTGAATCCGAAAATGCGTTGCCCCAGAAGGGACGTAGACCGGCGAAATCGTCAGACCCGACACCACCAGCGAAGCCGACGTCCGCATCAAGTCATGGCTGCACGAAAAATGCCCCTGCAGCATCTCAGAAGCGTTCACCCCAGTGACATTGAAGACCATATTTATCAACAGCCCCCGGTTGGCCGAAAACAGGATAGACCGCTGCCCCCGCACACCATCCACATCCCGAAGATTGATCTCTTTGGCCATCTTCATCAACCGGCCGGTAAAATGTCCGTCAGCCTTGTCGCCCAACAGATTCTGCAACCCCAGGCGGATAGCCCTGACCGCGAAGCCGCAGCCACAAAATTCAGACATGTTCTCCCGCGTACGGGCGAAGGCCGGGTTGTTCATGATCATCACGCGGCTCGCACCCCCTTTTTCACCGGCATAGGTGTTGGGGTCATACTGCACGCGATAGTTGCGGATGCTTTTGAAGCTTCCGACATACATTAATGCACCAGTTAAAATTGCCATAATTGATTGATTTTAAATATTTTTAAAAATCGTTTTATCATTTCGACTTCGCTCAATGACCAAAAAAAGGGGGTGCAGGGGGTGGATCAATCCACTTTTTAAAACCCTTATACACGAGAGAAAAAAAATAAAAAACTTTTTTTTTCTCCCCTATAACCCCTTTTCAAAACCCTAAAAGTCCACCCCCTGCCCCCCCATATCCTCTTCAAGCCTCCTGTAATCTTCGTTCTCCTTCGCTTCCTTAAAACTTCGTTTATTCTTATCAATAGTCTCATTATCAAGCACCCGTACCATGTAAAAATTCGTCTTGTGCCGTGAGATATACTCGAAATTCAAATTCATCATCACCTTCCCGATTTTATTCAACGTCAGATCCCCCACCGTCATCTTCACCCTATCCGAAATTTCTTTCGCGATCTGAACGGCATTCAGCAATACAATATTTGCATCAGTAAGTGAGAGGTGCCTGCCTCTCCATTCTTCAAGAGTGACCGGCAACAAGCAGATCCTGATCATCTCCTCCTCGACCGAAAGTGACCTGAAGGCCGCGTTGTGGTCATCCAGCTCACGGATCTCCTCTTCGTTGAACCAATATCTAAAACCTTCTTTATAAAGCGCCATCGCCTGCGCCATGCACCCATCGATATCGACCTTATGCTGATAATCAACACACACCACTTTCGAACACAGGTACCTACGCGAACCGGTGATGTCGGTGAGGATCTGTACATGGTTTAGCGAAGCGACGAAAGAAGCCCGGCGAGGCAGGTTTTCGGAAGTGTGGCCATAAGGTCTGCGGATGTGGATCTCGGGCCTGGTGATCAGCTCTTTGAACGCAGCCAGGTCCTTCTTGTTGAAGGCTTCAAAATCATCCATCACAATCAGGGCGCACTCGGTCAGCTGGATGGCGGTGTCCTTGCTGTCAGATTGCAGGGCCGCCGTCCCGAAATACTTGCCGAACGCCTCCGGGAGCAACTTCTTTATCCATGTCGACTTTCCCACCCCCTGACCACCGACCAGCACGACGACCGTGTGGTTGATGATCTCGTCACGGACCAGGCTGATGACCATGGCCACATACCATTTCCGGAAACAAAACTCCCAGTAAGGATCATTTTTGGTCTTCAGGGTATGACAGAGCTGGCCGATATAATCCGTCTTGCGATCCCACTTCTTCAAATGACGCAAATAGTCCTTGAAGGCATTAAACGTGGGACTAAAATCGCTGTCCAGTAAATTGTAGAGGGTGCTAATGGGGATCAACTGGTCATTCTCGTGAAGCCTGCAGAAAATAGAGTTCAGATGATAGTCGCTCAACTGGATAAACACCTCGTTGGTTTTGGCATGCCGAAACTCGACCATCCCCTTGATTTCGTTATAATGCGTTTCATACCAGCCACTCAACATTTTCTTGACATCCGCCATCAGATAAGGCTCCCGGCCCGACTTGCTTGTCTGAACTTCCGACACTTCCGGTGGTTCAAATGAAATCTCCTCTAAACCTGACAATAGATCTTCAGGTGTAGGGGCGACCCTTGTGGTCGCCCTCTCCTCATTAACGTCCTCCTTTTTTGAAACATCCTCTAAAATTTTCCCTCGCAACTTTCCCCCAAACGCACTCTTGATGCACGTCCTGACCTCCTTCTCATCAAAATTATAATCCCGCAACAACAAAAACGAAGTGATCTCCCCGGTCATCCCCGCCTTGCGCATACTCAAAGCCAATGCGTAAACAAAATCATTCCGGTGACCGTCAATAAAACAATGGAACCTTTCGGTCAAACCAATACACCGTTTATAGTTTTTGGCGATATTTTCGATTTCCTTTTTTGAGAAGGATTTAGGTTTTTCAACATCACTGCCCTTGATCGGTTTAACCGCTGCTGGTGTAGATTTTAAATCTGCACCAGCTTGATTCTGCGCTGGGAACGATTTGCAATCGTCACCTCCTACCGCTCCAAAAACCTCGCTCTCCGGATTATAATACAACCCCGGATCATACGACACGAAACACAACCGCGTCACATCCTTTCCTGAAGCATCAATCTTCACACCCGTCAACGCCATATAATACAGCTGCAGAGCAAGAAAAGTCTTCAAATGTTCCTCCACCCCCGTACTCACCTGCACCAACACCTTCAACCCGTTCCCCGAAGGACTCACGAAACAGGCCAACGTATAATTGCACCCGACGATCGCCTCACGGATCCGTTCCAGCTCATCATCCGAAAGCTTATCAAAATCGAGTACCATTATATAGGTATAATCAACCAGGAATTCCATCCTGCGCCCCCCTTCGAATCTGCCCGAGGGAGTAAACGCCTCCAGCTCACGTTTTAACTTGTTGTATTCATCCAGCCGACCCTCCAGCCGCAACTGTCTTAATTGAATAATCCGGGTGGAATAATGACCCGTCTGGAACCGTCCGAGCATATCCTCCAAAAAGATATCTCCGATGACATTCGAAAAACCCCTAAAAGTCGTAACCTTAGCCATAAGATTTCAATATTTAAAACGTAAACCTTAATCACATCATCAACAACAAATACAAAGGACACCTCTTGCAAATTATCTCCCCATCTTCATCAGGTACAACCACCTCCTTTTCCTTAAAAGCAATAAAATCCCCCTTATCCACACACGCCACATCGCATTTGAAACTGTCCAAAATAATATCTGCCCTATAATACACCTGGTTTCCCAGCTGCAAATAGGGCAGACGTCCGCTTCTTCGCCAACGTTGAAGCGTTTTAAAAGACACCTTCAATAAAATCCGAAGGCTGTAATTATCGATAAAAGCCGTTTCCTGGCCTGTTTTAAACCGCATCAGCCTGAGGTCGGCATTTATTTCATCAAGTCGCTTCAGCAGCGCCTGGTACTGTCTCGTGGAAAGCTCGATAAATTCCATCGCGGGTGTAATTGATGCGCAATGTTAGCACCCCAAAAAATATATTCCTATTAATGTAATCAATATATTTACACCCGCTGAAAGCCACGGTTTACGGCACTTTTAAAAGACAAAAATAAATGTCATTTAAAAACAGGTGTTTTTTAGCTCATTTTGGGGCAATTATCCACATCATTATCCGGATTTTCAGGCCTTGACAGATAGTTATAAACTGAATTATAAAGCGGGATTTCTCCATTTTCCAAAATAATCGAGTTGCAAATCCATTGTGCCAATACTTTATGACTACCACGAAAAATCTGTTCCCCTCTTTTATTCGTTTTGGGCAAAAATAAATCTCTGAATAATCCAACGATTTTAATCTCAGTTCCAATCAATACCAACTTTGGTACATCCTCATCTAAATACTTTCCCGCCTCTTTTATGGCCTTCTGTTCGGCCTCAATGATCAGCCTTTTAATTTCAATCTGCTCTTTCTCCTTCGCGATCTTCTCCATTTCAATTTCGATCAGTTTTTCCAGGATCCCGATTTGATCTTGCAGAAAAACAGAATTACGCAACATAATCTCATGAAGATCATTCTTCATGGCCTCCACCCTATCTTCGGAAGGTAACGATGCATAACCGTCTAACATATTCTCAAAAATTATTCCACTGCCAGCTAAACACTTCTGACATTCCCGAAAAGTGGGAAGAGGCTGAACGAGAATACCCTTGACTTTTTTTCCGGCATTAATTCGATCGGTAATAAAAGAACCGTCACTTTTTTGGTTGTTTTTCATTTCTCTAAATTAAAAAGGTTTAAAAATAATTATGAATAATTATACAATTCTGCAATATTAAGAAATAAAAATGACAAAAAGCAAGATCAATCATCTATTTATCAACATTTTAAATTAGTTTTCAAATTTTGAAAGTCCATAAATAATATTTAATTTTAACCTTTGGTTTTATTTTTTTTAAAGCAAAAACGGGTAATAATTACCCTTTTTCGATCAAAATCCAAATATTAAAAAACCATGAAAGCAATATCATCCGCGGACCAATAACGAATCTCCCACGAATCCCACCCTAATCCCTATCTATCTCCCCCTCTGGAATCGGAAAAAACACCGAAAAAGCACCAAACAAACCCCAATCCACCATTCATTCCGGGATAATATTCCCTTCATATTTTCTTTCTCATAAAAAAATAGTCGCAACTCGTTCACTGCGCCATGTTCTTTATACGTATTGTTATAAATGTCCACATATGTCCACATATGTCCACATATGTCCACCCTATAACACTATAAATCACCCTCAACATCATTTAAATTTGCCAAATTATAAACCCTTAAAAATTTATCCCATGGCACGATTAAAAGGCCCGATCCAATTCATAGGAAGCGTCGGGAACATCAAGTCGGTTTACAACAAGGCATTGAAACGTTACATCCTCTCAACCAAGGGTGGCCCCTCGGCAGCGCTCATCAAAAACAGTCCCGCTTTTGCCCGGACCCGTGAAAACATGAGCGAATTTAAAGCCTGTGGCAAGAGTTCGTCACAACTGCGCAAGTCACTCCTTCTGATCTCGCATCTCTTTGATGGATACTACTTCTCAGAGATCGTGAAGCTGGCCAAAGAAATCCAGATCCGCGACGACGAAAACCCCAAAGGCCACCGTTCGATCGAAACGAGCAAGGCATCCCGTCTGCTTACCCAGCTCAATTTCAACCGGAAGCGCCCCTTCAACCACGTGTTCTCCGAAACGGTAACGGTTGTACTCTCTGAAGACAAAAAGACCATAGAGCTAAGCCTGAAGGATTTCAAGGCATCCAAGCGCATCCACTGGCCCAGCCGTTTCAGTTCGTACCGCCTGGCACTGGTCATCGCCCAAATGCCCGATTATGTATATAGTGAGGCAGATGGGGACTACGCACCCGTCATCCGCGACCTGGAGCAACTCTCGGTGATCACGTATTCCGAATGGTTCCCGAACACTGCCGACCCCAGGGATATACTTCTGTCAGCGTCATTTAAAGACCCCGCCCTTCAACAACCCGGCACGACGGTAGTTGTTGCGATGGGCTTAGAGATCTCCTCCGCCTTGCTCAAGCCAACCGACAGCTACACCTCCCCCCTTGGCACCATGAAGATCGTGGAGTGTTTTGTCTGAAATCTTTCTAGCCATCTATCACAAAAGCTCTGAAAGAGCTTAATATATTAGCCCAGGGCATCGCCCTGGGCTAAAAATATACCCCTCAAAAAAGCCCTTCATGGGCGCAAGAATAAACCCGGTGGATTAATTGTGCCTGACCCCATAACTTCCATTCCAACTAAAAATTGCTGTATCTTTGCATTATCGCAACACGCATTACCGTAACGCCGATTGCGATATCTATAAAAATGATCACATCCCAGATCAAAACATTCAAAGAGCTTTTTGGCTATCTGATGAATCTCTCCAAAACGGTTCACTTCACGCTGATAATAGATGAATTTCAAGAATTTCATTCTGTCAATCCCGCTATTTACAGTGATATGCAACATATTTGGGACAGTCAAAAGGAAGCGAGTAAAATCAATCTCATACTTTGCGGTTCAGTGTATCCGATGATGAAAAAGATCTTCGAACAATCAAGAGAGCCACTTTTCGGAAGAGCCACACAGCGGATGCACGTCAAAGCATTAGATATTGTAACACTCAAGGAGATCCTTAACGACTATTACCCAACTTACACGTCTGAAGACCTATTGGCATTTTATATGATTACAGGCGGTGTAGCCAAATATGTTGAGCTACTTGTGGAGGCCGACGCTTTTACATTAGAAGCCATTTTAGATGAGATATTCTCGGATAACTCTCTTTTCCTGGACGAAGGAAAAAATGTATTGATAGATGAATTTGGCAAAGATTATGGAAATTATTTTTCAATCCTATCATTGATAGCTTCTTCCAAAACATCGCGTGTAGAAATGGAATCAATACTAGAGATGCAGATCGGTGGTTTTTTGGATAGACTTGAAGTTGATTTTGGGCTTATCAGCAAAGTAAAACCCATGTTTGCCAAGCCCGGCAGTCGATCTGTGAAATACACAATCAATGATAATTTCTTAAATTTCTGGTTCCGGTTTATCTATAAATACCGTAGCGCTATAGAGATCGGAAATTTAGCGTATGTAAAAGAGATCGTACGCAGGGACTACAAAGTATATAGCGGACGGGTTTTGGAAAATTACTTTACTGACAAGATGTTGGCTGAAGAAAGCTGGTCAGCAATCGGCACCTGGTGGGGAAAAGGGAACCTAAATGAAATCGATATTATAGCATTGAATGAAACCGAAAAAAGGCTTGTGATCGCTGATGTAAAACGGAAAGCAGAAAATATCAACATTCGGGAATTAAAACAAAAAGCCGAAACACTAGCTATGCACTTCAAGGATTACTCCATCGAGTATAAAGGCCTGTCGATGGATAATATGTAGGAAGACCTACAATAACCCCCTGTGGTCCTAACTCCGAAGGAATTGCCCTATAATAACCCCCAGTGAAACTGGGGGTTAAGAAACTCACACCGATACAACCCCATCGGGGTTTCCCAAAAAAAACATATCATGAACAGTTATCGTCAAATACTTTATCACATCGTCTTCTGCACTCATGACAGAAAAAACACAATCCCGATAGATCAACAAGAAGCGCTATATAAATATATCTGGGGAGTAATCACGAAGAGAAAGTGTGTTTTGTATCGTATCAACGGGATGGAAAACCATATCCATATATTGTCTGACCTTCACCCAACTGTAGCGCTAGCTGATTTCATCAAAGAGATAAAAACAGCTTCCAATATCTGGATGAAAGAAACCGGCAAGTATCCGAAATTCACTTCCTGGGCAGAGGGATCCTGTGCATTGACTTACGCATATCGGGATAAGGATATGATAGTTAATTATATAAAGAACCAAAAAGAGCACCATAAAAAAGCATCTTTCGAGGATGAATACAGAGCACTGCTCAAAGAATTTGGAGTAGAAGTGGATGAGAGATATATTTTTTGAGGAAGGGAAACTCCTACGGAGTTCGGAAAACTTTATACCCTCAAACGTCTATAACAATGCGATAAATGTAAGGGTCGCCCTTGTGGCCATCCAAGGCAGCATTACAGAAAATGTAAGGATACTCAAAACTTAATTTTCTGACCCCCATAAATTACCCATATCAACATTTCAAATGACAATATTTTAACTATATTTGCATTTCAAATGTCAAACATGGACAATTTACTCATTCAACAAGTTGTTGCCGACCAATCAACCATGGTTTCAGAAAAGAAGCGAGGTGTAATAAGGCAAATCGATTATCAGAAACATAGACAATCAAAACAGATATCCGTAATATCAGGCATAAGAAGAGCAGGTAAATCGACACTTATGTTACAAATAGCTGATTATTTTCCAACATTTCATTTTATCACTTTTGATGATGAACGCTTGATAAACTTTCAGGTATCTGATTTCAATGCATTGATGGTTGAATTGAATAAGATCAAATCAACTAAAGTTATTGTAATAGATGAAGTTCAAAACATTGAAGGGTGGGAACGCTTTGTCAGGAGATTACACGATGAAGAGTACAAGGTAATTCTTTCAGGAAGCAATTCAAAATTATTAAGTTCTGAATTGGCAACCCATTTAACAGGTCGATATATCAAAACGGAATTATTTCCGTTTTCATTTTCCGAATACCTTAACCTAAAACAAATAAATCAACATGACAGGACTACTTCAAACCTATCATTAGTCATCAAATCATTCGATCAATACAATGAAAAAGGCGGCTTTCCGGAATACTGTAATAGTGATGATTCTGAATATTTGAAACGCATTTACGAGGATGTGCTATACCGTGATTTAATTGTAAGGTTTGGTATAAAAAACATCAAGGGATTCAAGAATCTTGCGCAATATCTATTTACAAATTTCACGAAAGAGACGAATTACAATTCGATAGCAGGCTTACTTGGATTTAATAGTACAACCAGCGTGCGCGATTATGTCTCTTTTCTAGCCGAAAGCTATATGATCTTTGAAATATATAAATACGATTTTTCGCTAAAGAAACAGTATACCTCTAATAAGAAAATTTATGTCATCGATAACGGATTAAGGAACAAAGTTTCATTCAGAATAAGCCCTGACTTAGGACAATTGCTTGAAAATACAGTTTTTATCGAGCTTAAGAGGAGAGGAACAGAAGTTTGGTTTTATAAAACCAAAAACAATCTGGAAGTAGATTTTTTATGGTTTGCCCCAACACCCGAATTGGTCCAGATCTGTTATGACCTGTCGTCCCCATCAACCTATAAAAGAGAAATAACTGCGTTGGAAACAGCCATGCGAGAGTTTGGCGTTAACCATTCTTGCATTATTTCATACAATTCAAGTGATTTAATTGAAACACCATCCGGGATTATTAAAGTTATTCCGGCCTGGCAATGGCTGCTTGAGAAATAACGATAGCCGACAACATAAATTCTTTGTTACCCCCAAGGCAGCACCCCAGAAAATGTAGGAATGGCCCTTGTGGCCTTCTTCTTCATTTTTATAATCGATTAAAAATCAAAACTCGCAAAGCCCCTCAATATAATCCTTACTCCCATCAGTAACCCATCCATCCAACTGTGCCGGATCCTTCATCTGTTGACCTCTTAACCTGGGCACAACCAAATATCCACATTGCAAATCAGACAATGCGCTCATATCTCCCCATAGTTTTTCTATCTGTGCCACTGGATAAATATCCTCCTGCCCATGTCCCCTATCCTCTATTCTGCGAGGAATCACTTCAAAAGTCAGCGCATTGGTATGAATAATATGATGTCCTATTGCACCCGGAGAAACATCAGCACCCAGCGTATCGCTATTGTACAACATAATATAAACATGTAGCCCATCATCCCAAAAAACAGTTGATATTTTGTTCAAAATATTGTAATTTTATAAAAAATTATCATGCAAGCATATAGGTTTGAAACAAGAATTTCGAAAGACGGAAAAATTCAAATCCCTTCGTATAATCACCTGATCGACAAAGATGTTGAAGTGATTATTTTATCAAAGACCGGTTTAAAAATCAAAAAAATTACAGTCGGAAAGTTTTTAAATAAATGGGCAGGTTTTTTGAAAAGTCCCAATATCGATATAGAGGATGCAAAATATCAGTATCTTTCAGAAAAGTATAAGTAATGAATATTCTTTTCGATACGAATATAATATTAGATATTGCACTCACATAGAGAACCTCATTTTGTTGCTTCATCAGATGTTTTCTTGAAAATAGACAACTCTGAGTTGTATGGATTTGTCACAGCAACCACTATTACAGATATTTATTATATTTCAAAACGCGTTAAAGGGCATCAAATAACTATCAATTTTATCAGTGATTTAATTCAGCAGCAACACATAAAGTTTAATGGCTGATCCCACCCTGGAATTAATAGTTCCTGACTCCATAAATTACTTAAAGCCCCAAGTCCATTAAATAAAACAACATGGGTTCAACCAAAAACAATGATTATTGTTGTATTTTTGTATTTATCAATTCAATCATTACATTATATATTTCTTATGGACAGCACAATAAATATAAACCAGATCGTCAATGAGATAGAAAGGTTAGACTATAATGACAAGATCAATATCTTGTCCAGGATCGTCAACCTACTCAAACGGGAAGAGAAGAACCACATGGCAACTTCGGTCACTCAATTAAAAGGGCTAGGCAAAGATGTATGGCAAAAAACCGATGTAGCTACTTATATTACAACAGAGCGTGAATCATGGGACTAATTCAAAAGCTGACAAACACAATTCCCCTTCAATCAATATTTCCGAACTCCATATAGATATAGCTAAAAGTGCTTCAGGTTTCAGAGCAAAATACGGTTTAAAAACACCCGACTCTATTCAGATTGCAACTGCAGTTTATAATTCTGCACAATACTTCCTTACCAACGACATCCGGTTAAATGCTGTCAAAGAAATTGAAATATTAGTTCTGAATGAACTTATCAAAGTTTAACTTGCTAAACACCAAATCCGGGTAATCCCCAACTCCGTAGGAGTAAGAAATGGTGACTGACACTAATCAGTATCCAAATTATATGGAAAAATAAAAACATGTTGTCGGATTATTTCTTTTAGTGAGTACTTTTGTAAAACACCTAAGAATACATAAACATGGCAACTGTAATATTAAATACCCGATCGGCTGAAGCTAAAAAAATGTTGGAGTATTTAAAATCCACCCGATATGCCAAAGTAATAGAAGAAGAAAAGGTCAATGATGAAACAATATCAGCAATAAATGATATTGAAAATGGTAAAGTGAATTCTTATAATTCGGTCAAGGACCTGATGTCATCATTGAAGAAAAAGGCCGGTGTATAAAATAAAAACAACGAATAAGTTTGAAAATCAGAATGATATAACTAAAATAATTGAATTAGCCAGAACAGGAACACATTCTGATTTATTTAAATAAGTTTGTTCAAAGAGGATTTCCCGAGTAGTTATATCTTTTATAATGGGTAACTCCTAAAGGAGTTCGGAATCTTCTTCAGTCCCATAAGGACGTTATGATTGTAACAAACTCTTCTCCACAAGCCTCCTATAAATCTCCTCGCACTCATCCAAAATATCCTTCTCAACCCCACTATCATTATATATCTTCGGAATAAATTTCTCAATAGGTTTACAAACTGCGACATCTAAATCAATAATAGTATAAAGCTTAGCCAAAACCTCATTCGGTTCAGAACAATACTTCTCGAAACTGAAAAACGCCACATTAGGTGTGTGATTATCCAATAGATAACTATAATAATTCTTCCAGATCAATAGCCAATAATCGTTCTTTTCTATAATCAGAAAAAGTTTTTGATAGAAAGAAACCGCGTTGGAAACAGCCATGCAAGAGTTTGGCCAAATGCTTTTAAAATTTAGAGATAAGCCGGGTATAATTTGGGTATAATTTGAGTATAAGCCGATTATAACTTGAGTCTTTAGACCCCAATTATACTCAAATCATTTCCAGATTTTTTTCATTCTACACTCATGCTATCCTTAAATCTTTGAACACTACCTATACTATTATTTTGCTTTAGTCATACAAGGTGGTTAGGCTCAGAGCTTTTCAACTGGGAACATCGTTTTATCCGCCCAACCCCTAAGTCCATATACTGACTTTACAACATGTTGTTGTTTTTAAAACCAACTCCCCATTTTCTCCATTTCATCCAAAAAACAGGGGTGTTCATACAATAACTCCAAAAATTAACAATTAATTCATCAAAAAATTTGCAGACCTAATAATTAACGAGTAGTTTTGTTACTCAATAATAGAAAACAATCCCACAATCATAACAATAACTGTGATTGAAAGGGCGAAGCTGTATAAACAGATCACTGCCAACAGCTAATAGTCAACAACCAATTCTTATGTTAGAAACCCTTATCACATCCAAAACGCGAATTAAACTCTTAACCAAGTTTTTTCTCAATCCACAGGCTAAAGCTTATCTACGTGGTCTTGAAGAGACATTCGGAGAGTCAAGTAATGCAGTGAGATTAGAACTAAATCGTTTCGAAAATGCCGGATTGCTTAGTTCGGCAATGGAAGGAAACCGTAAAGTTTATACTGCAAATACAAAGCATCCTCTTTATCCTGATATTCACAATATTCTTCGAAAACACCTGGGAATAGACCATGTAATAGAAGAAGTGACAAAAAAACTCGGACAAATTGAACAAGTCTGGCTAAGTGGAGATTTTGCAAAAGGAAATGATAGTACAACCATCGACTTACTCTTAGTGGGTAAAGCTATTGATCAGGATTATCTTGAACAACTCAGGAATAAAGCCACTTCCCTTATAAGCCGAACAATCCAATTGACTCTTTTCACACCAGATACTTTTGCAGAAATGAGAAATAAAATAAAATCAACTGAAATCTTCTTGCTATGGGAATCTAAATTACCCAATACTTTACTTTAATTCACTATAATTCATAATATAAAAGAATAGAACATAACATTCACTCAAAATGAAAGTATTAATATTAGCTGGAGGATTAGGATCGCGATTATCAGAAGAAACAACATTAAAACCCAAACCAATGGTAGAAATTGGTGGAAAGCCAATTTTATGGCATATTATGAAAATATATTCTTCATATGGATTCAATGATTTTGTGATACTTTGTGGATACAAAGGATATATAATTAAGGAATATTTCGCTCATTATTTTCTACACATGGCTGATATGACTGTTGATATGACATCTAATACAATAACACATCATGATAATCATGCAGAACCATGGAAAGTGACCATGGTTGATACAGGTTTGGATACTTTGACCGGTGGTCGCATAAAACGAGTTCAAAAATATATAGGTAATGAGCCCTTTATGTTAACTTATGGAGACGGGGTTGCAGATATCGATATTAATAAACTAGTTGAGTTTCACAAAAGCCATGGAAAATTAATAACGATGACATCTGTACTACCCGAAGGTCGTTTTGGAGCATTAAATATTAATAATTCAAATATGGTGAATAGTTTTCAGGAAAAGCCCAAAGGGGATGGTTCATGGATAAATGGAGGATTCTTTGTATGTCAACCTGAAGTATTTAATTACCTCGAAAATGATACGACCATTTTTGAGCGTGAACCTCTTGAAAAACTTGCTCATGAGGAAGAACTGTATACTTATAAACATTACGGTTTTTGGAGACCAATGGATACACTTAGAGATAAAACATTACTCGAAGATATGATTGAAAAAAATACAGCTCCCTGGATTAAATGGTAAAAAAGATGGAATTATTTGACAACATCTATCACAACCGGAAAGTACTCATAACAGGTCATACCGGGTTTAAAGGTTCATGGCTTTGTCTGCTTTTGCACCGTTTAGGAGCAGAAGTCTATGGATATGCCTTAGAACCGCCAACTCAGCCCAGTCTTTTCAAAGAAGCACATATTGAAGAGTTGATTCATTCAACTATTGGAGATATTAGAGATTACAAACATCTTCTTTTAACACTTCAAACTGTAAATCCTGAGATTGTAATTCACATGGCAGCTCAGCCTCTTGTTCGTGAATCATACAAGAATCCCCGAGAGACTTATGAAGTGAATGTAATGGGGACAGTAAATCTTTTAGATGCCATTCGTCAAACACCCAGTGTGAAAGCAATAGTGAATGTAACTACTGATAAGTGTTATGATAACAAAGAATGGATTTGGGGGTATCGTGAAAATGAACCTATGGGAGGATATGACCCCTATTCAAACAGCAAGGGATGTTCTGAATTAGTTACATCATCTTTTCGCAATTCATTTTTCAATGAATCAGATTTTGAAAACCATGGCGTTGCACTAGCTTCAGCACGTGCGGGTAATGTCATTGGGGGTGGCGATTGGGCTAGTGATCGACTGATTCCAGATTTCATGCGTGCAATAACTTCTGGAAAAAAATTAGAAATACGCTGTCCTTCTGCCATCCGTCCTTGGCAACATGTCCTGGAACCACTTACAGGATACCTCATATTGGCACAGAAACTTTTTACAGATGGTCATAAATTTGCACAAGCTTGGAACTTTGGGCCTGAAGATCATGATGCTAAAAGTGTTGGGTGGATTACCAAACAACTTTGTCATCTTTGGGGTGACGATGCTACATATGAAATCGACACCAACCCACAACCCCATGAAGCCAATTATCTAAAGTTGGATTGTTCGAAAGCAAAAGCTGAACTTAATTGGCAACCTCATTGGAATCTTGAAACTACTTTACAAAGTATCGTAGTTTGGAATAAAGCATTTATTAAAGCAAAGAATATGCGGGAAGTGTGTTATCAACAAATTGATCAATATTTTAACCAAAAATAATGCAAGATATAAAAATACTACGGCAAGAAATTATTGCAAAGACTATTGAATATTATCAAATAAAATTTGCTGAAAAGGAATTTATACCGGGTAAATCACGTGTAAATTATGCTGGTCGTGTTTTTAATGAGAAAGAACTAGTTAATGCAGTTGATGCTTCATTAGATTTCTGGCTTACAGAAGGTCGTTTCTCAGAACAATTCGTTGAAAAAATAGCTGACTTTTTAGGTGTTGAACATGTATTACTAACTAATTCTGGATCCTCGGCTAACTTATTAGCTTTTTCAGCGTTAACATCGGAAAAGCTAGGTGATAAAAGGTTAAAACCTGGTGATGAAGTAATTTCAGTAGCTGCAGGTTTTCCTGCAACCGTGACTCCAATCATTCAATATGGGTTAATACCGGTTTTTATTGATGTTGATATACCTACCTACAACATCAACATTGAGATGATGCGTCAGGCAATTACACCAAAAACCCGTTGTATCTTCATTGCGCATACATTAGGCAACCCATTTAACATAGATGCAGTTATGGAGTTAGCTAATGAATATAATCTCTGGGTCATTGAAGATAATTGTGATGCATTTGGAAGCGAATATAAAGGCAAGAAAACAGGCACTTTCGGTCATCTTTCTACCATCTCTTTTTACCCTGCACATCATATTACAACTGGTGAAGGAGGAGCAATATGTACCAACGATTCTCAATTGGCTCAGTTAGTCCGCGCTTTCCGTGATTGGGGTCGTGATTGTTATTGTGCTGGTGGAGAAAACAATACATGTGGAAAACGATTCTCACAAAAATTTGGAAATCTTCCATTTGGTTTCGATCACAAATATGTATATTCTGAAATTGGCTATAATCTGAAGATGACAGACATCCAGGCTGCTATTGGTGCAGCGCAAATAGATAAGCTGCCAGAATTCTGCGAAAAAAGAAAAGTTAATTACAAAGAATGGATACGAATATTTTCGAAATATCCTGATTATTTTATTCTTCCAAAGGCCACAGAACATTCTGACCCAGCCTGGTTTGCATTTATTGTCACTGTAAAAGAAGGAATACATTTTAAACGGGATGAATTAACAGGATACCTGAATGCCAACCTTATTGAAACCCGTAACCTTTTTGCAGGTAATATTACAAAACAGCCAGGCTTCATGAATCGGGAATGGCATATATCAGAACATTTGAAAAACACCGACTATATTATGAATAATACTTTCTTCCTCGGCACATACCCAGGGCTTACAAAAGAAATGTTTGACTATGTTGAAAATGTAATTGACCAGTTCATTCAAAATATTACAGATTAACAAATACACGTATAAAACGCTGTTTAACATTTTAATTACTCTTCGCATTAAATATGCTTGCTAAAAAATACAAATCTGAACTTATTTCCATTAATAATCCATTCGAAAGTATTTATACTTTAGAATTCAAATCATTGAATGGCAGATATAAATATCATCCCGGTCAGTTTCTTCATATTGCGATTGATTCTGATTATGACGGTTCAGGTCAATGGCCTGAATCCCGATGTTTTTCTATGCAAAGCAATCCTGATGAGGAAACCGTAAAAATCACTTATGCTGTGAAAGGTAAATTCACTCAGCAGTTGGAACAAAACCTGAAGGTTGGTTCCCCAGTTTATCTAAAACTCCCTTATGGAGATTTGTTTACTCAACCACATAATAAAGTAAACACTGTTTTTATAGCAGGAGGTACAGGAATCACCCCTTTCTTGTCACTATTTACACATAATTCCTTTAAAGAATACATCAATCCACGTATGTATCTTGGATTTAGATCTTATGCCTACAATATTTATGAAAACGAATTGAATATTGTAAAACTTCATAATCCAATTGAGAATCTTTGTGATCCAAATTTTTTCTATGAAGATGTTAACGGGCTAATAGACATCTGCCTTATCTTCACCGAAAATGGAATCAATAGTGATTATTTCATTTCTGGACCACCAACAATGATTAAAGCATTTAAGCAAACTTTAATAGTAAAAGGAGTCCCTGCACATCAAGTTTTAACTGATGATTGGGAGTAATTGAGTTTTTGTGCCATAAAAAGCACCAACTAGTTTAATAAAATACTTAATGAATAGCATAGTACAGGAAGATTTATTGCAGATTTGTCAAGAAAACCTTGAATGGTCTGAACTGTCTGGAAAAAACATATTGATAACTGGTGCAAATGGGATCTTACCATCATACATGGTTGAAACAATCTTATTCCTAATAAAATTGGGCAAAATAGAAGATACAAAAATTTTTGCTTTAGTAAGAAACAAAGAAAAAGCTAATTTAAGATTTAAGGATTATCTTAATTGTAATTATATTCATTTTCTCTATCAAGATGTTTGTGATCCTATTATTATTAACGATAAGATTAATATAATTATTCATGCAGCCAGCCAAGCAAGTCCAAAATATTATGGAATTGATCCGATTGGAACTTTAGTTCCAAATGTCATTGGAACAATAAATCTCTTAAAATTAGCTAAAGAGAAACAAATAGAAAACTTTCTTTTCTTTAGTTCTGCAGAGGTTTATGGCACTACAAAAATTGATAAAGCTATTAAAGAAACTGACTTCGGATATCTTGATCCAATGAATATTCGTTCTTGTTATGCTGAAAGTAAAAGAATGGGAGAAACAATTTGTCTATCCTGGTTCTTTCAACATAATATACCAGTCAAAATAATACGACCATTTCATACTTATGGCCCAGGAATGAGCCTTGATGATGGTCGTGTTTTTGCAGATTTTGTTTCATATATCCTTAAGGATCAAAGTTTAGTCATAAATAGTGATGGAAGTGCCCGGCGTACATATTGTTATTTAAAAGATGCAATATTAGCCTATTTTCATATTCTCCTTAAAGGAACTAATGGAGAAGCCTATAATGTTGGTAATCCTTATCAGGAATACAGCGTGAAAGAACTTGCAACAACTTTAATAAACCTATTCCCTGACAAATCTTTAAAAATATTAATAAATCCTGTCTCTTCATCATCAGAATATTTTCCTTCTACTATTAATAGAATCTTGCCAGATATCTCTAAACTTCAGGCACTAGGTTGGTCACCAAAAGTTGATGTTAAAGCAGGTTTTAATCGTACAATTTCAAGCTATAACTAACACAATATGAAAGTTTCAACATATATAGCACAGTTTCTAAAAGGAAAAGGAATAGATACAATATTTGAACTACAGGGAGGTATGATTACTCGCCTGATAGATGCTATTCATCACGAAGGTGGCATAAAAATAGTAAGTATGCATCACGAACAAGCTGCGGCAATGGCTGCTGATGCATATGGTCGTATTACAAACAAACCTGGTATAGCCTTGGCTACAAGTGGACCTGGAGCAACAAATTTATTGACCGGCATTGGAAATTGTTATTTCGATTCAGTACCTGCTATCTTCATAACAGGACAAGTTAATTTAAATGAACAAAAAGCAGATCACCCAACAAGACAAATAGGTTTTCAAGAAACAGACATAGTTAATATGGCTATTCCAATTTCAAAAAAAGCATATGCAGTGACTTCTGCAAAAGAGATACCTCAAATTTTTGAAGAAGCTTACCAGATCTCTATTTCAGGCAGACCAGGGCCCGTTCTGATTGATATTCCAATGAATATTCAGAATGAAGAAATTGAATTGCCCATTAAAAATTCTGATAATTCATATTCCGAAAAAAACATTACAAACCAAACTTTTTTCGAGCATTTTCTTATTGCCCTAAAAAACAGCAATCGTCCACTTATATTAGTAGGAAGAGGTATAAGGGCATCAGAAACAACAGAAAAATTTGAGAATTTCCTTCAAAAATACCAAATACCTGTAGTCACTTCACTTTTGGGACTCGATGTCTTACCTTATATGCATCAACAACGTATTGGCTTTATTGGCACTTACGGAAATCGCTGGGCTAACTATGCTTTGGGAAGTTGTGATCTTTTGCTGGTATTGGGTAGTCGATTGGATCTTCGTCAAACAGGTTCAGATATATGTTCGTTTAAAAATGGAAAAACCATATTTCATGTTGACATTGATCAAGCTGAATTAAATAACAGAATTAATGATTGTATTACTATAAAATCAAATTTAAACGATTTCTTTTTACAAATAGAAAATCATAATTCTGGTTATATTACTCCAATAGATTGGATTAACGAAATTGAAGAAAGAAAACAAAATCGTTTGGACACCAAAGAATTAGAGAATATTAATGGTATAAATCCAAATATTTTTATCCATAAGCTCTCTAAAGCCTCTTACAAAGCAAAAGCATTTACAGCAGATGTAGGTAATAATCAAATGTGGTGTTCGCAATCTCTGGAATTAGGTAAAGGACAACTATTTCTAACATCTGGGGGAATGGGAGCTATGGGTTATTCATTACCTGCTGCTATAGGCGCTTCGATTACAATGGGGAATGCCCCTATAGTAGCAATTGCAGGTGATGGTGGTTTCCAGATTAATATTCAGGAATTACAAACAATACGAAGAAATAATTTACCAATTAAAATAATAATTCTTAATAATCATTGCCTTGGTATGATTCGCCAATTTCAGGATAGTTATTTCGATAGTTGTTACCAATCAACCGTTTGGGGATATAGTTCACCAGATTTCACGAAAGTAGCTATCGCTTATGGCATTGAATCGTATACTATTAGTAAGAATGAAGAAATTAAAATTGGTTTAGAAAAACTTTGGGAGAACCCATCACAACCATTTCTTCTTGATATTTCACTGGATATTCACACTAATGTTTATCCAAAAACAATGTTTGGAAGTCCAATAACCAAAATGGAACCCATAGTTGGTTAGTATATAATATTTTTAAAAATTCTTAATGATAGGTATTATAAAAAAAGCTGCTTTTAAATTAGGTTTTGACAAAGCAATTATTTTCACTTCCTCTGCTAGTTTAATTGGAGCCCTTGGAAGTGTTATTTCGGTAATTTTAGTTGTAAAATATTTAACAGGTATAGAACAAGGGTTTTATTACACATTTGGTAGTATTGTGGCCATACAGGTATTTTTTGAGTTAGGATTAAATGGAATAATTACTCAATATGTAGCACATGAAGCATCGAATTTAAAATGGGAAAGTGATCATATATTATATGGCGAATCAAAGTATATGTCGAGATTGTCATCTCTATTGCATTTTAGTATAAAATGGTATTTAAGTTTTGCAGCGATTTTACTCATCACTTTAGTTATAGTGGGTATTCTTTATTTTAGTAAATATGATACAACAAATGGCGCCGTTAATTGGGCTGCCCCATGGCTATTACTTGCGGTAGGGACGGCTCTTAGTTTAATCCTGTCTCCAGTAATGGCATTTTTACAGGGACTGGGAAAAGTTAAGGAAATTGCAAAAGTTCAGTTGATACAACAATTTTTTAGAATGGCAATAGTATGGGGAGGGCTAATATTGGGAGTCAAATTATATGTTTTAGGTATGGGTAGTTTAATGGCGGGATTAATTCTTGCAGTAATAATAGTTGGAAAATATTACAAATTACTTTTTAATATATGGAAAACAGTAATTATTGAGAAAGTTCATTTCCGGACAGAGATTTTTCCTTATCAGTGGAAAATAGCTTTGAGTTGGATAAGCGGTTATTTTATTTTTCAACTGTTTAATCCAGTATTATTTGCTACAGAAGGTCCCATCGTTGCTGGACAAATGGGCATGACACTTGCAGCAATTAATGGTATTCTATCGCTATCTTTTGCATGGATATCAACAAAAGTTCCTTTATTCTCAGGATTAATTGCCCAAAAGGACTATTTTAAATTAGACTATATTTTCAATAAAACGCTGAAACAATCTGTTTTTATAAACTTTTCCGCTTTATTATTTATGATTGTAGTAATTTATTTTATTAGATTTTTCAATATTGAAATAAACGGGCATTCTCTTGGAAATCGCTTTCTTAATTATATCCCAATGATTTTTATGTTAATTCCAGTACTTCTCAACCATGTTGTAGGATCCTGGGCAACATATTTACGATGTCACAAGAAAGAACCATTTTTAATATATTCAATCGTAGGGGGAGGGGTATGCTTATTGTCAACAGTTATTCTTGGTAAATTCTTTGGGGTTATTGGTGTAACATCGGGTTATTTTATAATATCATGTTTAATGCTCCCATGGAGTTACTATATTTTCAAAACAAAAAAGTTAGAATGGCATAAGATTAGATAATATCAATAAAATAAATTTTAATACACTAAGACATATTCTATTAATGGAAAGTAAAATTATATTATCAATTTGTATTCCAACATTCAACCGCGCTGAATATCTTGAAAGTACAATTCTGTCAATTGTAAAACAAACTAAATTTCAAGAAACAAATGAGGTTGAAATTATTATCTCTGATAATTGTTCAACGGATAATACAAAAGAAATTTCTGAAAAGTACACCAAAATGTATGGTAATAAGATCCGGTACTTTAGAAATGAAAAAAACATAAAAGATGCCAATTTTGAAAAAGTTCTTTCACATGGTAAAGGGATTTTTTTGAAACTTAACAATGACACATTGATGCATAGGGATAACTCGTTGATAACAATTATTGATGAGATTAATCAGAATATGGAAAATAAAGAAATTATTTTTTTTTCCTGCGGTAGTATTAAAAATATAACAAAATGCTATTGTCAGGATTTAGATTCTTTTATAAAAACTGTGTCATTTAATTCGACTTGGATAGCTTGTTTTGGAATTTGGAAAGAGGACTTTGATTCAATAAGTAATTTTAGTAGAATATCGGACTTACAATTAGTACAAACGGATGTATTATTTCGTCTCATAATTTCAAATAAATCAGTATCAATAAATAATTCAAATATTTTCGATTCCATAATACCAAAAGATAAAGAATTATATAATTTCTACAAAATATTTGTCACCAATTATATAGGTATTTTAGAGAGATATAGTGTGACTAAGGAGATATCAAAGGTTACTTTATTTAATGAAAAGACAAAATTATTTTTGTACTGGATTATACCTTCTGTATTCACTCTATCCAGATATAAAAAGCCATATCCTTTTACTACTAAGGAAATAATAAGAATTGTGTACAATAAATACGCATTCCATCCCATTTTTTATATTGGAATTGTTTATATATATTTAAAATTAGGGCAGAATTGTTTCAAAAAAGAAATAACAAATTAACCTAAAATAATAAATGTACTATATAATAAAATAAAATGTTTTTTGCAGAAAAGATAAAAAGTATAAAGCCCACTGACAGAGTTCTGGAGATTGGCCCTGGAACATCTCCTCACAAACGCTCAGATGTTTTCTTGGAAAAGAAATATGATAATGATGAAGAATTTTCAAAACAAGTAGGTCATAATGACAAATTTAATACATCAAAACAGGTTATTTTTTATGAGGGGGACATATTCCCATTCACAGATAATGAATTTGATTATGTAATTTGTTCACATGTCCTTGAACACGTTGACAATGTTGAAGTTTTTTTATCGGAAATTTTCCGCGTTTCAAACAAAGGATATTTTGAATACCCATTAATTTATTATGACTATTTATATAATTTCAATGTTCATACAAACTTTTTAAAGTTTGATGGTGAAACACTCTACTACAAAAAGAAATCTGATAGCTCTTTAAATGAATTTTCCCCAGTTCAACTTTTTTTTGTGAAATCACTTCAAGCCGGACATAATAAAATGATAACAGATCTTTTACATTTTATTATGGAAGGATTTGAATGGAATAAGCCATTTAAAATATGTAAAACACAAGATCTAAATAATTTGATTCTAAAAATTGACTCTCTCCCTGAACCTTCTTATTTAACAACTAGATCTTTACTTAGTCAAGTATACAAAAAAACTTTACGTTTAATAAAACAGTACAAAAGTTAAAAAGTAAAGAGGGATTAATTTTTATTACTTTTTAATAAAATTCCTCAATTACACACTACTATAACTGATATTTCAACAAAATATAAATGTAAAAGAATATCAAATTCAATTTTTATTAAAAATACAATCTAACAAATAATTAAAACCACAAAAAGAACTAAATGAAAGAACTTATAAAAAATATACTTAAGAGAGCTGGCAAACAAATAATAAATTTCCCAGACTATGATTTAGCAAGGAGGATGAAATTAGTTAACCATTTGAATATCGATACATTATTTGATGTTGGAGCAAACGATGGTAAATATGCAACAATTATGAGAGAAATAGGATACGGGGAAAAAATCATTTCATTTGAACCATTAAAAAGCGCTTTTGAAGGTTTAAAAAAAACTTCTATTAAAGATAAAAATTGGGTAATTAATAATTATGCATTGGGTCATGAAAATATTAATAGTTTTATTAATGTAGCTGCCAATTCAGGTAGTAGTTCTATTTTAAACATGCTTCCAATTCATTTAAAAAATGCTCCCGATTCATTATATATTGCAAAAGAGGAAATAACAATTAAAAAAATGGATACCATTTTTAGCTCTTTTGTTACAAAAGAAAATAATGTAATGTTAAAAATTGACACTCAGGGATTTGAAAAAAATGTACTTGATGGTGCAAGTGAATCTTTAAATGATATTAAAATAATTCAACTAGAAATGTCACTTGTTCAGTTGTACGAGAGTGAATTATTATTTAATGACATGATTAAGTATTTAAATGAAAAAGGATTTCAATTATGCTCAATTGAAAATGGTTTTTCAGATAACATTACATATCAATTACTTCAAGTTGATGGTATTTTTGTCCAAAAAAGATATCTCTAAAACAAATTGTTTTGAACTAAAAGTTATAGTTATTCAATTCAGTTAATAAAACACACAAGATTAATTGATTTTTAACAAATGGATGTTATAATAATATTTAATGGATTGGGAAACCAGATGTCCCAGTATGCTTTCTATCTAAATAAAAAAAGTATTAATAAATCAACTTACTTTATTCCTTTTTGTGAAGATCATAACGGACTAGAGCTCAATAAAGTATTTAATATAAAAATTAGGGAAACATATTTACAAACATTACTATATGTTTTGTTTAGGATATTACTGACTGATAAAATACAATTTATTGCTAAACCAGTTCAGCGACTACTTCGTTTTCTTAAGTGTAGTATAATTAAAGAAAATTTTAATTATAACTTCAACAAAGAATATTTGACTCCATCAAAAGGAATAACATATTATTATGGGGGATGGCATTCGGAAAAATATTTTTGCAATTCTAAGAATGAAATACTAAAAAAGTTTAAATTCATTATACCTTTAAATTCAGAAAATATTACTCACCTAAATAATATTTATACTACAAATAGTGTTTCTATTCATGTAAGACGTGGAGATTATTTGAACTATAAAAATTTTAATCTTTTCGGGGACGTCTGTAATAAAGCTTACTATGAAAAGACAATTGAATATATGTATTCTATTATCAAACAACCTCACTTTTTTGTTTTTTCAAATGATATGGAATGGGTAAAATCTAATCTTCAAATAAATAATGTTACTTATGTCACCTGCAACTCTGGATTTAACTCTTGGATAGACATGTACTTAATGAGTAATTGTAAACATAATATTGTTTCAAATAGCACTTTTAGTTGGTGGGGCGCCTGGCTCAATACTAATAATGATAAAATTGTTATTTCGTCAAATTTATTTTTTAAAACAAAAGAATTTACAGATATTTATCCTAAGTCTTGGATTAAGATATCAGATTATTAAATTAGATCTTATACATGAAAAAAATTGCCTTTACTATCTGTGCAAAAAATTATATTGGGTTAGCTCAGACTCTCGAAAGTTCCATAAAACTTTATAATAAAGATGTTGAATTTTTTATTTTCGTAGCAGATGAAATTTCACTTGAAGAGAATATAAAATCTCTCCCCAATAATGTTATAATAGCTAAAGACGCATTAGATATTCCTATAGACCAATGGTATCAAATGTGTTTTAAGTATAGTTTATTGGAATTCTGTACTGCAATAAAACCATCATGTTTTAAATATATATTTAAACATTTAAATCCTCAAGGATGTATTTATTTTGACCCTGATATTTTGGTATTTAATTCTTTAATTGGTATCTATGATAAATTAGAAAATTACTCCATTATATTAACCCCACATATTACTTCAATGGAAGAAGAGTATACAGGCAAATTAAATGAACAAAATCTTCTTATTTCAGGGATGTATAATCTAGGTTTTTTAGCACTCAAAAATGATGAATATTCAAGTAAAATGTTAAAATGGTGGGCGATCAGATTAAAAGATAGATGTTACCAAAATGTGATGGAAAATTATTTTACTGATCAAAAATGGATGGATTTTTTGCCTTCTTTTTTCCCTTCGCAATTACTTATATCTTTTGATTTGGGATTAAACTTAGCTCCTTGGAATTTTTTTGAAAGAGAAATAGTACTAGAAGATAATTCCTTTTTTGTAAAAAACCGAATAGAGAAAGAAAAGATAACTCTTTATCCTTTAACTTTTGTGCATTTTTCAGGTTTTAATTACAATTCCTTAATAAATGATGAAATTTCATATGCTAGTGTTGTAAATGATCTTGAAATTTATGCCGATTTAAAAGATCTGTTAATGGTATATTCGAGTTTTTTAAAAATCAACGCTTTTCAAAAGTATATTAACCTAGAGTATTCTTATAATTATTTTTCTAACCATGTTTTTATTTCTTCAGTTTACAGGAGATTGTTTCGAAGATTGTTAGAAGATAATAAGATTATTTCAAATCCATTTAATTGCAGTGAGCAATTTTATTTATCCTTGAATAAAAATGGACTTATCAAAAATGGGATGAATAAAATTGATAAAAGCTCTATACTAAACGTAACTAATGTTGAAAATAAAACATTACAAATTAATAAATTACTTTATATACTCTACAGATTTATTGGAGTAAAGAAGTTTTTCCAATTGGTTAGACTAATGAGGCTTTATTCAAAAATTGAGAATCATGTTTTTTTGGTTGATAGAGATTACCTTAAAAGGTTTAAAATAAGAATTTAAAATATCAATTGGCAATTAATTTAAATAAATTCTTGATCCCTCTTTAAAATTCAATTTATAATGATATTTCAAGAATGAGAAAAGCTAATTAACTAATTTTTAAAAATACAGTCATGAATGTCGTTATCGTTGGGAGTAAAGAATATGATACTCTTGAATATCATTTAGCTGATTCATTCCGCATATTAGATCACGAGGTTATAATTTTAGATCTAACAAATATTATTCCCATTAAATATACATTTAACTACCATGCTATAAAATACTTCAAAAAATATGATGAATATATATTTATCAATTTAGCAAAAAAGGTTTTAGACATAAAACCTGATTTGATAATTTGCACATATCGCTTTATTAATCCTCTTTTTATTAAATCAATCAAAAAAGAACTTCCTCTTACACCAATAATTCATGTAAATCCTGATGCATTAACAACATTTGAATTGCAACAAGTATTTGCATCACCATATGATTTTTTTTTCACAAAAGATCCCTATATAGTGAATTTTATGAGACAAAAAATGGAACTAAATGCACAATACTTACCAGAAGCATTTAATCCACGTATTCATAAGAGACCTTGTGTGGATAGGATAGAAATTGAAAAAAAAATAGATATTGATGTTTTGGCATTTGGATATTTATATCCATACAGAGTCAATATGATTAAAAAATTAATTGATGCTGGGCTCAAAGTAACTCTATTTGGGAAAAAAGATAACAGATTCTTTAATCCAGATTTAGACAAATATTTTCATAATGAATGGATTACTGGAGAACGAAAAGCAGAATTGTTATATGGATCTAAAATCGTTTTCAATAATTTTCATTATGCGGAAATAGAATCAGTAAATTGTAAATTTTTTGAAATCGCTGGAATTGGATCTTTCCAAATTTGTGATTATCGGCCGTCAGTTAATGAATATTCTAAAGTAGATTCTTCTAAATTTACTTTCAATTCTATTAACGAAGCTATTGAGTTAATTAAATATTACTTAGAAAATCCTAACTTAAGATATGATATTGCAAACATTCAGTATGAGCATTTTATGCAAAATCACACTTATGAACATAGGGTTAAGTCAATTTTAGATACTGTCTTTAAATGAAAATATTATATATGGGTTATAATTCATTTAAACAGCACAAGCGTGGTGTCGAAAATGTAATTGATTTCCAATCAAAAGCTTATGAATTCGAAATTACTTATTACTTTCATTGGGGAATTAAGACAACTTCCTATAAAAACAATAAATTTGTTTGTATTTCGATAAAACATTGTTGGTATTGGCCTGTAATTTTAAACCTGGTATTAATTCATATTAAAAAAAAGAATAAATTCATTATCCATTCGCATAATCCATTATTCTCACTATTCTCTGTAGTCAAAAGTGATGTATTTACTGTACATGACGGTCTTTATTATTTAAATAAAAGTAAAGGTAATAATTACAATTTTCTATTTCTAATTATGGAAAAATTACTCTACTTTAGATGCTCTTTAGTTCATTTCATTTCTAATTATTCAAAAGAACAATCATTATTTGGAAAACGTAAAGATTTCGTAATCATTCCCAACACTTCACATTTTGAAATTGAAATCCCTATATCTGTATTACAACTAATAAGTAAAAATAATAAAAAATCCATTTTAATAGTTAGGAGCTTAGAGGAACGAGCACGATTTGATTTATTGCTACAAGTTGCAGAACTATTAATGGAAAAAGGATTTTTTTTTACTGTAGCAGGTAAGGGGCCGTTATTAGAATATTATCAACTTGAAATAATTAAAAGGAAAATAAGTAATTTAAATATGCTCGGATATGTTAATGACGATATGTTATTAACATTATATTCTGACTGTGATATTGTTCTTAACATTGCTGAGTATGGAGAAGGATTTGGTTTACCTATTATTGAAGGTTATTTATTTAACAAACCGGTAATTGCATCAAATAAATGTGCAATACCAGAGGTTATAATTTCTGCAAATTATCTTTTTGAAAATACAGTTGCTGACATAATTCGAGTTCTAACTACTGTGACAAAAAATGGCAATGAAAATTATCGAGAATATTACAATTTAAATTATTCAAATACTATAGTTCTTTCCAAATTTAGAAAATTATATATGAATAGTCTTACATGACGATCTATTTTTTAACAATCCTTATAATATTTTATTTTTCTTTTTTAGATATACGTTATACTCTATCTTTAAGTACAAAAAGATATATGATTTCAGCAGTCTACTTGCTATTAGTTATACAAGTAGGATTACGTTGGGAAACGGGTACTGATTGGAACCCATATTTAGATCATTTTAAATCAATTGAAAATTTTGATTCTACTTCACCATTAGTAAATGGATTTGAATACGGTTATAGCATTATGGTTTGGGCAATAAAACACATATATGCAGACTATTCTTTCTTTCTTTTAATTCATGCTATAATTTATTATCTTCTAATATTAAGAAGCTTTCAACGTTATACTCCATATTTATTTATTTCATTGTTGATGTTTTATACATTATCAATAGGTATGATGGGTTCTAATAGACAGCTTATTGCATTAGCAATTTGTCTATATTCTTTAAAATACCTAAATGATAATAAGCCATTTTTATTTTTTCTTTTAGTAATTATAGCTATTAATTTTCACACAACAGCTTTTGTCTTTATTATATATTATTTTCTTAATCGAAAAATAAATCCATATTTTATAATTGTAGTTTTAGGGTGTTCTTTTATCATTGGAAAGTCTCAACTTCCTTTAAATTTTTTCTCCTATGTTGGTGATTTGATTGGAGGTCATTCTGCGACTAAAACTTTAATTTATTTAGATAGTGCAAAAGATGTTCTATCCGAATTAAATCTTTCAATGATAGGTCTAATTAAAAGAATAGTATTTCTTGCTTTTTTTTATTACAATCGAAAAAAATTAAGTGAAATATTACCTTACTATAATTTAATGCTAAATGGTTATGCTTTCGGGATTGCATTATATTTTTTATTTGCTGATTCTTTACTAATAATTGTAAGCCGAGGAAGCTTATATTTTAATATAATGGAGCCTTTACTTATAGCTTCACAAGTTTGTTTGTTAAAAAGAAAAGAAAATAAAATTATGGTAATTGCTCTGCTTCTTGTTTTTTCATTCTTCTTTTTTTTCCAATCAATTATAACCTATCCAGATCTTTTTTTACCATATAAAGGAATTTTCATCAATTCAGATTATTTACGGAATTTGCATTAATATTTGATAACATTATTTAATAATGATAATTTTTCTTGATACAATCATTTTCTCTTTGCAAAAATCTGGAGGTATATCAGTAGTTTATTATGAGCTTTTAAAACGCTTATTAAAAGATACTGAGATTCAACTTCGGATAATAGAATATAAAAACAAAAATATATTCAGAAAAAAGCTTGAAATCAAACCTGAATCTTTTTACAATCAATCATTCGTAAAAATTCCATTAAGGATTCAACGGTTTTTAAATCCCAGGTTAACTTTTGAAAAAGGAATATTTCATTCAAGTTACTATAGAATAAGTAAAAATCCTAATTTTACAAATATTACTACTGTTCATGATTTTACTTACGAATACTTCAGAAAAGGTCTACCAAAAATAATTCATCAATACCAAAAAAATTCAGCTATTAGAAACTCAAAACGAATAATCTGTGTTTCTGAAAACACGAAAAGTGATTTATTAAAGTTTCATCCAGAAATATCAGAATCAAAAGTTTCAGTAATCTATAATGGCGTTGATCAAACTTACAAAATTTTATCAACGGATAGTATATCGAATATAAATAATTTAATTCCCTTTCAACCGGGTGCATACATTTTATATGTTGGAGACAGAAAAAGTAAATATAAGAATTTTAGAACTGCAGTTGAATCTTGTAGTTTGGTTAATTTCCCTTTAGTTATTATCGGTGGGGGGACTTTAACAAAATCAGAAAGAAAATTCCTTGAATCTAAACTTGGAACTAACAACTTTATTTCATTTATTGGATTGAACAATGAAACTTTAAATTTATTATATAATTGTGCTTTTTGTTTACTTTACCCCTCCTTATATGAAGGATTTGGAATACCAATAATAGAAGCCCAAAAGGCAGGTTGTCCGGTTATTTGTTGTAACTGCTCGTCAATACCTGAAGTTGCTGGTAAAGGTGCAATGTTACTAGACGATATTAATACATTGAGTATTATTAAAGCTATCAACATACTTAATTCTGATAAATCAATTAGGGAGAAGTTAATTAGTGAAGGAATAAAAAATTCAAATCGGTTTTCGTGGGATACTTGTTATCTACAAACAAAACAAGTATATAAAGAAGTTTATGAGGAATTTTTAAATAATTTTAATTAATAATTTTATTTTTTTGATACTGAAAATTTAGTTGTAGTTGCTGATGGAATTTATAGTTAACCATTTAGTTAAAAACTTAAAATGAATATTTTGGATTTGTGAAGTAGATATAAAAATCAAAAGTATTAAAAAACGAAGACCAATTATTTTATTATCAGATATCTTCGTCTACCATCGAGTTGTAGTTTAACGGTAGAGCAGTCATTCGATGAAGTATATTAGCTCTTGTTGAAGTCATTTGAATTAAAAAGAGTTTTTGGTTCAATAAATTTTGGTTCTAAGATATGGTATTCATTAACTCATATCTTTTATTGTATTACTAATCTATATTTTCTTTTATTCTCCACTATGAAAAACAAGATTCTGATAATAAACCAAGTCTTCTGGCCGGATAACATTAATACTGCCAGACATATTTCAGAGCTTGCAGAAGAATTAGTTAAAAGAGGTTGGAATGTTACAGCATTGATCAGCAATCGGTCATATATTGATAATAAAAAAATAATTACACCCTCAATTGGCAATTGGAATGGTGTCAAATATATTAGAGTCTATACACCACCTTTAACACAAAAGAAAAATTCACAACGACTTTTATCCGCAATTTGGCTCATATTTTTTTGGGCATTAAAACTCCCTTTTATCGGTAAATTTGATGCTATTATTTTAGGGACTAATCCCCCATTTGCATATTTATTGGCTCCTTATATTCGATTGATTAAGAGAAAAACCAAAATATTAATGTGGGGGTTTGATCTATATCCAGAAGCTATAATTGTTTCTGGAACTAAAACATGGAAAATGATAGGATCTTTTATAAAACCTCTTGTAAAATTTTGTTACAAAAGGATTGATGTAATTATAGATATTGGTCCATGTATGCGTAATATCTATCGATCATATAAACATTCTGCTCAAGAAGTAACCTTGCCTCCATGGTCCTTTGTTGAACCAACTAATATAATGACACCTCATTACAAAACACGTCAAGATCTTTTTGGAAATTCAAAATTGACATTACTATATTCTGGGACCATTGGTAATGCACACGAATTTGAAAATTTCCTTTTACTCGCCAGGGAGCTACTAAAAAGGAATGCATCTGTTACTTTTTGTTTTGCTGGGTTTGGTAATCGGTTTGATGATCTTAAAAAACAAGTAACTGAAAAGGATTTGAATATACGTTTTGCCGGATTTGTAAACTCAGATGAAGAATTAGAACAAAGACTTTCATCAGCCGACTTTATTTTAATTAGTTTAAAAAAATCTTGGACTGGTATCTCTATTCCCTCCAAGTTTTTTGGTGCAATTGCAACTGGTAATGCAATTATGTTTTCTGGATCAAAAAATTCTTCTTTAAATCTTTGGACCAAAGAATATAATTTAGGTTATCATTTAACAAATCATAATATCAATGAAATAGCAGACCTACTCTGTAAGATCTCTTTAAATCCAGAAATGATTAAAAATATGAGAGAAAATGCTTTTAATATATATAAAACACATTTTTCAAAAAAAATAATTTGTGATAGCTGGCATACTTTATTAAAAAATACAATTGAACAGAACACCACTAAAGATAGACTTTCTTGAAAATCATTTTAATAAATAAACAATCAACTGTTTGACAATAATATATACGGGATCATATTAATAAAATCCATATTAATATAGTTTTATTTCATCTATTATATTTTTAATAACTAATTGTAAAGATGCAGAAAATACTAATTACTGGTGCTTCGGGATTTTTAGGATCGGTAATAACACGTATTCTAACTGAAATGCATTATAATATATCAACAATCGGAATTTCAAAGACTGATGATATTCATTGCGATCTTTCAAAGTCGATACCTATAATAAAATCAGACTTCGACTGGATTATTCATATTGCAGGGAAAGCTCATGTTATGCCTAAAAACTCAAATGAAATCGCTGATTTTTTTAAAGTTAATTTTGAAGGCACAAAGAATCTGATTAAAGGGGTTGAACAATCATTTAAACGTCCTCAATCAATTATTTTCATTAGTACTGTTGCAGTTTATGGTGTTGAATCAGGAACAAACATAAATGAAGATCATCCTTTACAAGGCAGATCACCTTATGCATTAAGCAAAATTAAAGCAGAAAAATTTTTAAAAGAATGGTGTTCAAAAAATGATACAGTTTTAGGAATATTAAGACCACCCTTAATTGCAGGTAAAAATCCACCAGGAAATTTGGGAGCAATGATAAAAGGAGTTGAATCTAAAAAATATTTTAGAATAGACAAAGGTTCTGCGCGTAAGAGCATTTTGATGGCCGATGACATAGCTCGACTTATTCCAAGATTGGCTGAAGTTGGAGGTATCTATAATGTTTGTGATAACGTTCACCCATCTTTTGCTGAACTTGATATATTAATTGCGAATCAACTAAATAAAAGGCCACCAAAATCAATACCTTACTTGATAGCAAAATGTTTAGCTATATTTGGAGATTTACTTGGAAGTAATTTCCCAATCAATTCAACCAAACTTGATAAATTAACTAAATCGTTAACTTTTTCAAATGAAAAAGCGAAAAGAGATCTAAATTGGGAGCCTTTAAATGTATTACAAAACTTTAAGATACACTGATCTCATTCGAAGAAATAAATTACAAATTTAATACGATGATGCAACTTCAATTTAATTTAGATACCTTCATTAGTCAAAGCGTTACTGGACGTACTGAGAGTTTATTATATTCAGACTTTAAAAAACACAATGCTCAAATGGAAGAGCGTCTCAATGGAAAATCTGTATTAGTCATAGGTGGTGCTGGAACGATAGGATCATCTTATATTAAAGCATTATTGAGTTTTAAAATTAAAAAACTTGTTGTTATTGATATTAATGAAAATGGATTAACTGAGTTAGTAAGGGACTTGAGAAGTTCAACAGGGTATAACATTCCAAATGAATTTATAACATATCCTGTTAATTTTGGAGATCGTGTATTTGAAAAAATTTTTAAACATAATGGCACTTTTGATATTGTTGCCAATTTTGCTGCTCATAAACACGTTAGAAGTGAAAAAGACATCTATTCAATAGAGGCAATGATTGAAAATAATGTGCTTCGAGCTCGCAAATTGTTGGATTTGTTATTGGAATATCCACCTGAACATTTCTTCTGTGTTTCAACTGACAAGGCAGCCAATCCAGTAAATGTTATGGGGGCAAGTAAAAAGTTGATGGAAGAGTTGATTATGGCTTATTCTAGTAAAATACCAATAAAGACTGCACGTTTTGCTAATGTCGCTTTTTCAAATGGGAGTCTTCCTTTGGGCTTTTTGGAAAGGTTAAATAAAAGACAACCATTTTCATGTCCTCGTGGCATTCGTCGTTTCTTCGTTTCACCACAAGAATCTGGGGAATTGTGTTTAATGGCAACTGTCATGGGTGAAACTGGAGATATTTTTTTTCCTAAATTGGATGAGAAAAAAGATATGATACCTTTTGACCAAATTGTAAAAGATTTACTTAATACATTAGGTCTTGAGGTAGATGTTTGTTATTCGGATGAGGAAGCCAAAGAAAAGGTTTTACTTTGGGATGAAAACTCAAAAAGTTATCCTGTATATTTCTTTGGGTCGGATACTTCGGGAGAAAAATCATTTGAAGAGTTTTATACTGATAAAGAAGTTTTGGATTTGGATAGTTTTCTTAATTTAGGAGTTATTAAAAACTCTAAGAAAAGAGATATTAAGGAGATTGATGAGATTTTCATTCGATTGCATAAATTATTTGATGAAGAAACAGTATCTAAAAGTGAATTGGTTGAGGTTTTGAAAGAATATTTGCCGAATTTTGCACATATTGAAACGGGGAAGGGTTTGGATTCAAAAATGTAAATCCAACAAGAAGGGTGGCCACAAGGGCGGCCACAACATTTTTAACGATATTGCATTGGGCGGCCACAAGGGCGGCCCCTACATTTTAAAAAAATGACATTTTTTATGAGGTATTTTAAGGGACTATTTATTTTATTGGGGATTTGTATGTTAACCTTACAAATTAATGCTCAATCTATTGATCCGGCAAAACTTAAAACATTGAAGTCTGACGACTACTCGAATGAGCAGGTGGCACAGCTGAAAGCTAAATTGACTGCTGATGGTGTTTCTACTGCAGATTTTGAGAAGCAGGCAATTGCTGCAGGGGCTAATCCAGAGGAAGTGAAGAAATTGATTGAAAGAATGGATAATCTGAATGGTCAGCAGGCTAAATCAAATATTGAAAATCAAAATTCCAGGACATTAAATGACAGTATTCTAAATAAAAAGAAAAGAAAAATAATTCCAAAGGATAGTTTAACTGTTTTTGGATCGGAAATATTCAATAATGATAAGATCTCTTTTGCTCCAAATATGAATATGCCTACTCCTAAGAATTATATTCTTTCGGCAGGTGATCAATTAATAATTGACATTTACGGGTTTTCAGAAGTAACTCATAAATTGCAAATTTCTCCAGATGGATTTATACGTATTCCAAATGTTGGTCCGGTTTTTTTAAATGGGTTAACTTTTGAACAAGCAAGAAACAGAATAACCAAAGCACTTGAAAAAAACGGGTTTTCCAGAATACAAGGAGGTGGAACCAGTGTTCAAATTACATTAGGGAATATCAGAAGCATTAAGGTAACTATGATTGGAGAAATAACAGCCCCCGGAACTTACACTTTTCCATCCCTGGCTACTGTATATACAGCTTTATATGCTTCAGGAGGTCCTAATAAAAATGGTTCCTTCAGAGATATCCAATTGGTTCGGGATAATAAGATTATTGCAACAATAGATGTTTATGATTTTTTGATGAAAGGTGATATGACAAATGATGTTGTCCTAAAAGATCAGGATGTCATCAAAGTGAATGCTTATAGAACAAGGGTAATTTTACTCGGTCAGGTTAAACATCCTGCAATATTTGATGCCATTAATTCAGATAATATGCAAAGTATTATTAATTATAGTGGAGGCTTTTCAGGAATCGCTTATCGAAACTCGATCAATATTGTAAGGGTGACCAGTCGTGAAAAAGAAATCCTTGATGTAAAGTCAGACGAATATTCTGTAATAAAACCTGTAAATGGTGATACGATTAAAGTTGGTAAAATATTGAACCGTTTTACAAATCGAGTTATTATAATGGGCTCAGTATTTAGAGAAGGTCAATTTGCATTGAGCGATGGGTTAACATTATCTGGATTAATCAAGAAAGCTGATGGTTTGCAAGAGGATGCTTACCTGCCTAATGCAACACTTTTCCGTAAAAATGATGATTTAACACCGTCAGTTCAATCAGTAGATTTATATAAGGTATTAAAGGGGGAACAAGACATTTTATTAAAGAAAGAAGATTCATTATATGTCTATTCCAAGTTCAAGATTCGCGAAGCATATACTGTATCAATAAATGGTGAGATTCTAAAACCAGGAATATTCCCTTTTTCAGAAAATATGCATGTAATTGATTTGATTAACATGGCAGGAGGTTTAAAAGAAAATGCCGGAAAATCAGTTGAAATAGCTAGAAGGAAAAATGATGTGAGTGTATTTGAAAAGAATAGTCAAACTTCAGAAATAATTCATTATAATTTTTCAACTACAAATGACACACTTGTATTACATCCTTTTGATATTATTCTTGTAAAAAACAATCCCGGATATTTGACTCAAACAAATATAGCAATTCAAGGAGAGGTAGCAAATCCGGGAAGTTATACTTTACAAAGCAGTAATGAAAGACTTTCATCGATCATATACAGAAGTGGTGGTTTAACTGCTAATGCCTATATATTGGGGGCTACAATGTATAGAACACAAAAGAAAGATACAATTCCCGGCAATGTTGGTATAGATTTAGAAAAGGCATTAAAATATCCGGGGTCAACATGGGATATTGCTATGGTACCGGGAGATTCTATTAAAATACCAAAAGCTGTACAAACTGTTAGTATATCGGGTCAGGTATTTAATCCTTGCCAAAGTCAATATGTATCTGGAAGAGGGGTTAAATTTTACGTTTCTGGAGCCGGAGGAATGAATCAAACTGCACTGAGAAAAAGTATTTATGTTGTGTATGCAAATGGAAATATTAGAAGTACGAGTAGCTTTTTAGGCTTTCGCTTTTATCCACCTGTTAGCCCGGGTGCAAATATCTTTGTACCTCAAGCGGAGAAGAAAGAGAAGATGTCGGAAGCGGCTAAGGTTGGAATGATTGTTAGTATTACTTCGACTATGGCGACAATTGGGATATTGTTGTATCAGGCGTTGAAATAAATATAAAAGGATGGCCGCAGGCCATCCCTACAAGGCAAATTTAAAAAATTATCGAAGTGGAAGAAGTTAATAAACAGATAGAAAGCGATGAGATTTCGCTGAAAGAATTAGTGCTCAAAGGCAAAGAGATTTTGCAGTTTCTACTAAAAAAATGGGTAATCATTTTTGTTGCGGCGTTTATTGGAGCTTGTATTGGAGTTGGGAAAGCCGGGTTGACAGAACCAACTTATATTGCTAAACTCACATTTTCAGTTGAGAATGAGAAGAGCAGTCCACTTGGAGCCTATTCCGGGTTGGCTTCTATGGCAGGTATTGATTTAGGAGGTGGAGGTGGAGATCTATTTAGTTCTGACAATATTATGTCGATCATGACTTCAAGAAAAATGATCGTCAATACTTTGTTATCACCTATTACTATAAATAACAAGAAAATTACATTGTTTGAATATTGGCTTGCCTTCAATCATATTAAGGATAAATGGGCTGAACAACCTAAACTCGCCGGATTAAAGTTCCCTCTTAACCTGAATCCTGATTCATTGACACGACTTCAAGACAGTTTGCTAACCAATATTCAATCTTCTTTGATAAATACCGTAATTAGTATAAATAAACCGGATAAAAAACTCAGCTTAATAGCAGCAACCTGTACTTCAACGAATGAATTATTTTCGAAAGTGTTTCTGGAGTCACTTTCAAATCAGGTCACTGATTTTTATATCGGAATGAAAATGAAACGCCAAAAAGACAATGTGAATATTCTTCAGAATAAGGCTGATTCACTATACGCAGTAATGTCAAACTCAATGTACCGGAGTGCAACATTAATTGATCAGAACCAAAACATGACAAAACAAGTTGGGGGGGTTGACAGGCAAAAGAAACAAATCGATATTCAAGTTGCAAGTACAGCTTATACTGAAATTATCAAAAATCTGGAAATGGCTAAGATTACTTTGCAAAAGGAAACTCCTTTAATACAGGTAATTGATGCACCTGTATTTCCGTTGGAAAAAGTTAGAGAATCTAAAAGTAAAGGGTTGATGATTGGTGGATTTTTGGCTGGGTTTTTAATGGTGGGGTTTCTTTTGGGACAAAAGTATTTTCGGGAAATGATGAAGGATTAATACTGATTTCGGAATAACTAAAGACCATTTATGTCTATTAAGAAAAACTTCTTTCATAATATTTTATTTATTCTGAGTAATGTATTATTTCCGATTATCAGTTTTTCTTATACTTCCAGAATACTTGGACCGGAGGGGTTAGGTAAGATACAGTTTGTTATCACATTTGCACAGTATTTTGTATTAGTTGCGGCATTGGGAATACCGATTTATGGTATTCGGGAGGTAGCAAAGGCTCGGGGAGATAAGACTAAACTTAGCAAGCTGTTTTCGGAGCTTTTAATTATCAATATTTTTAGTAGCGCTTTATTATTAGCTATTTATTTTGTTGTTGTTTTTTCGGTTGGATGGTTTCAACATGACATTGTTTTTTATTTAATAGGTGGAGTTATTGTATTATCAGGTTTTAGTGTCATAGACTGGTTTTTTATGGGGATGGAACAGTTTCATTTTCTGTCCATTCGATCAATTATTATTAAGGGAGCTGCACTATTGGCTCTTTTTTTATTTGTGAAAACACCTAAAGATCTTCTGGTTTACTTTCTGATCATCATTTTTTCTTTAATTGGTAATAACCTTTGGAATCTGACCAATTTAAAGGGAACAATTGTTATCCGGTTTAGAAAATTAGAACTAAGAAAGCATATCCCAGCTTTGTTGACACTTTTTAGTACAACTGTCATTGTTAGTATTTATACGATGGTGGATACCTTGTTTCTGGGTTTTATTACTGATGATAAGGCTGTAGGATTTTATACTGCTGCACTTAAAATAACTAAGATTTCAATTCCATTGGTTGCTTCTTTAGGAACGGTACTTATCCCAAGAATTACACAGAGTATTGTTTCCAAAGATGAGCTCTTACTTCAGAAATTAGCCGGACAATCTTTTTCTTTTATTTGTCTTTTAGCCATACCTATTTCATTGGGGCTATTCCTTTATGCACCTGAAATTATTATTGTTTTTTCGGGAAGTCAGTATTTAGATGCTATTCCAACAATGCAAATTGCAGCACCATTGGTTATATTAATTGGTTTGGGGTCAATATTTGGTCCACAATTGCTTATTTCTAGTGGTAAGGAGAAGAGTTTTTTTCTTGGGACAGTTTTTGGGATGGTAACCAGTGTTGTTTTAAATTTATGTTTGATTAGATTGTTCAGGGATAAGGGAGCAGCTATTGCTACTATTATGGCGGAATTGGTTGTAACTGGGATTGCGTATTATTTTGTTTATACGCAGATGAAATTGAGATTTAATTGGGGGTTGGGGGTTAAAGCGGTATTGGCATCATTGATATTTATACCAATTGGGATTGTTGCAAGGGATTTTATTCCCAATACGTTTATAAGGTTGGGGATAGAGATTATTAGTTGTGCGGCGGTTTATTTTTCAATACAATTATTTGTGTTTAAGGAGAGTCAAATAAGAGGGGTTTATTTGAGTGTGATTAATAGGGTTTTGAAATAATCATTTTATTTCTTGTCGCCCTTACAGGGCTCAAACGAAATTGTATTTTTTACCCAGACCCAGGGCTAAACCCTGGGCTAATATATCAATCCCTTTCAGGGATTTTAAAAATGATAGAAACTAATTTGGATTGTGAGATTTCGATATTTATGCCGGTTTATAATGGGGAGAGGTATTTAAAGGAATCTATTGAATCGGTACTTAGTCAGACTTTTAGGGATTTTGAATTGGTGTGTGTTGATGATAGTTCTACTGATGATAGTTATGGGATATTAAAAGCTTATAGCGCTTTTGATGCAAGAGTAAGGGTATTTCGGAAGGCTAATGGGGGGATTGTTCCTGTTGCCTGGAATTTTGTTTTGCCACTCTTAAGGGGGAAAAGTATTACCTATATGTCGCAGGATGACTTGATGTCTCCCGACAATTTGGAATGTTTGAATAAAAGACAATCTGAGACTGATGCTGATTGTGTATTGCCGGATATGGTCTGGTATTATGAAGGGAAAACGGATAATAAGGTTATTGTTGGGGTTAATGGGGATAGAGATCGTATTATTTCAAATAAAGAAGCGGTTGCATTAAGTTTACAATGGCAGATTCATGGGTTTGGGCTTTGGAAAGCTGGCATTTTTAAAGATAGGACTTTTAGGGAAGATGCTTTTGATAGTGATGAGCTTTTTACTCGGGAGTCTTTTTTGCTTTGTAAGTCTATTGCTTTTTGTGAGGGGGTGTTTTATTATCGACGGGATAATGGGCAGGCTATTACGCAGACTTTTGATTTAAAGAATTATTATTCGGTTTTAACCCGGTTTAGGATTTATAAATTATTGGAGAATAATGGGTTTGATGAGGGGACTTTGAATTTTGGGTTTATTACGGTGGTGTTTTTTATTTTTTTGAATTATAGATATAGTTGGTTGAGGAGGAGGGAATTATCTAAAGAGGAGTTGGTTAAAGTGCGATTGATGTTTTATGATACTTATAAGGGGTTAGATATAAAAAGGGTTTTAAAATTTGCTTTGCAGGAGAAAGGGATTAAGAGGGTTAAGTATTTGATGGTTTATTTGGTGTTTTTCAATTATAGGGTATTTCAGGCAATAATGTTATTGGTTTATATGTTTGATCGTATTAGGTTGTCAATTGGGCTTTATAATTATGATAGTAATTCGGGGTTAAAATGGTAATTATGACGCCCCTTCAGGGCTAACGTACAGCATATGACATCTGTTACAATCATGACGTCCCTACGGGACTAAAGAAAAAAAAGGAAATTATGAGAAAATATTTATTGAGGGTTTTGGTTTTTGGGGGATTGGTGCTGGGGTCTTTGGGGCTGAGGGCGCAGTCATTACCGGTGGGGACACCGGTGTTGGAGGATGCTTTTAGGAGGGCTCAGCTGTTGGGACTGGTGGATTCTTCTTATTCATTTTGTGCTCGGCCATTTTTCCCTGAAACTACTACTAAGTTTAAGGACAAATTCGATCCCTTTAATGATCTTGATAAAAACCGATTTATTGGATTTGATGGTTTAATTAAGTTTGATAAAGATAAAGGGCTTATAAAACTTTTACCAGTTACATGGATCAATCAATACAATTCAAAGCATCCTGAGGGATTAAATGACGGGGCGATGATTCCATCAAGAGGATATCAAACGATGATTAGTGGTGGTCTATATGCGCAATACGGGGCATTAAGTATTCAACTGAGACCAGAGATTGTTTCTGCTGAGAATTTGGATTATGAGGGATTTCCTCACCGAACTGATCCTGCTGTGGATGCGCATTTATGGTATGAGATGTATTACTCTAATTTTAACAGAATAGACCTACCGGAACGTTTTGGGGATAAGAGCTATAAAAGGATCTTCTGGGGACAAAGTAGCATACGGTTAACCAATGGTCCAATTTCACTCGGGATCTCCACAGAAAACCTTTGGTGGGGTCCGGGAATGAGAAATGCACTGGTTATGACCAATAATGCACCCGGATTTGTTCACTTTACATTAAATACGGTAAAACCTATTAGAACTTATATCGGATCATTTGAGGGACAATTTATAGCTGGTCGTCTAAATAATTCCGGATTTTTTCCACCAGATACAACATTGAATTATAATGGTGGACCTCAATTTTATCAGGCAAAACCAACAGACTGGAGATATATTAATGGAATTGTCATCAGTTATCAACCTAAATGGGTACCCGGGTTATTTCTGGGAGCTACACGCACATTTCAGGTCTATGAAAAAGATATGGGTAAGAGTTTGGGGGATATGAATATTGGAGATATTTTTCCAGTATTCACAACTTTTGATCAAGGAAAATATCAGGATGGGGTCATGGCTGCCAGAAAAAGAGATCAATTGATGTCGATATTTATGCGTTGGGTTTGGTTGAAAGCCAATGGGGAGATCTATGCAGAATATGGTAGAAAGGATTATTTCTGGAATATTCAGGATCTGGAAGTGGAACCCTCTTATTCAGGCGCTTATATCTTAGGTTTCAGGAAGCTGATGCCTTTCTTATCCCGCAAGAATGAGTATATCCAGATAAATCTGGAACTTACTCAATTGGCTATGAGTCCAACAACAACCAATAGAAATGGGACAAGTTGGTATCTGAGTGATATAGTAAAAGCCGGTTATACAAATGACGGACAGCTGCTAGGTGCGGGTATTGGACCGGGTAGTAATTCACAATCTTTAAATGTAAGTTGGGTAAAAGGGCTAAAACAAATTGGCTTACAATTGGAACGTTTTGTACACAACAATGATTATCAGCATTTCCCAATAGGGGACATCAGAAACCATTGGGTTGACTTAAGCGCTATGCTACATGCAGACTGGGATTATAAGAATCTGGTAGTTTCCGCAACTTCGGGTTTTGTAAATTCATTGAATTATGAGTGGCTTTTTGATGCGCCACCTCCACCTGACTTTACATGGCTTAAAGGCACTGATGTCTTTAATTTTCATGGTCAATTGAATATAATGTACAGGTTTTAAATATTTCAAATGAATAGATTATTTTGGGTTTTTAAAATAGCGTTGGTTTTTATAGTATTGGGTTCAATAGAATTACATGGACAAACTATTCCTGTTGGCACACCAATACTTGAAGATTATTACCGAAAAGCACAATTACTTGGACAAATTGATTCATCATTTTCCTTTATGGCACGACCATTTTTTCCGGATTACTCGTTAAAAACAGTTTATAGTTTTGATCCCGATTCAACCTTGCAACATAACAGGTTCAATAATTATGACGGGTCTTATCGACTTGGGAAAGGGAAAGTTATTATTCAGCTTTTGCCAGTTACGCTATTACAACAATATAATTCGGATCATGCTGCGGGAAGAAATGATGGACTCATGATCCCGAACAGAGGATATCAGACCCTTTTGAGTGCAGGAGTATTCTTAAAATACGGCCCATTGAGTATCCAGTTAAGACCAGAATTTGTTTATGCTGAGAATAAAGCAGAAGTAAAGAAAACTTATGATGGAATTCCTTATAATTCACAAATTGATGATCAGTACGCAAATTATATTTCCGGAATTGATCTCCCTGGTCGTTTTGGCGATAAACCATTTACAAAAGCTTCCTGGGGACAGAGTAGTATCCGTTTAACAGTAGGGCCTGTTTCTTTTGGGCTTTCTAATGAAAACCTCTGGTGGGGGCCTGGCATACAAAATGCGCTGTTAATGACCAATAATGCTCCCGGTTTTAAGCATTTTACTTTAAACACAGTAAAACCAATCCGAACACCAATCGGATCCTTTGAAGGACAAATTATTGCAGGGCGATTAGATGAATCAGGCTTTTCACCCAATAAACCGAGTGATTGGAGGTATTTAAATGGAATGGTAATCAGTTATCAACCTCGTTGGGTCCCTGGTCTTTTTTTAGGGGCAACACGCGCTTTTTATTATTATCATAAAGATATGAAAAATAGTTTTAGCGCTTTATTACCTGTTATTGACTTCTTTCACAAAAAGTCAGGTGGTGTAAATCCACAGGATGTTCAAGATATGGATCAACTTGCGTCTGTATTTATGCGTTGGATTTGGACAAAAGGGCATGGCGAAATTTATTTTGAATATGGCAGGGAGGATCATTTCTGGAATTTAAGAGATTTGATGATGGAACCTACTTCGTCTGCTGCCTATATGCTTGGTTTTAGGAAATTAATCCCATTGCGAAAAGACAATGAAGAATATATGCAGGTGAATATGGAGGTTACTCAATTAGAGATGGATAACATTACCCTGAACAGATTAGGAGGTAGCTGGTATGGACATTCTTCTATTATTCATGGATATACAAATGATGGGCAAGTGCTTGGAGCTGGGATTGGCCCAGGGAGTAATATGCAAACGATAAATATTAGTTGGAATAAAAAATTAAAATCGATTGGGATACAGTTCGAACGGTATGTTCATGATAATGATTTCTTCCATTATTATATCAAAGATATTAGAACAAATTGGGTTGATTTAAGCGCTGCAGTACTTTCGGAATGGAACTATAAGAATTTGCTTTTTAATTTGAAATTGGAGACTATTCGTTCTAAGAATTATAAATGGCAGTATAATCCGATACTTGCTACTCCACAGAATTATTGGAGTTGGACACATGATGTTATGAATTTTCATGGGGAATTGGGGATTACATATAGGTTTTAAACATTTAATTTGAAAATATTCACACGGGATTGGTTCAAGTTTAAATATTCAATTTTGTTGAATGTTGCGATTGGACTTTTGTTTGTTGATATCATGATTGATCCTACTAATCTGATATTTCATTCGAAATATGTTGTGTTTGGATTGGTATTTTTGATCTGGGGTTTGAATATTTTCAAAACGCATACAAAATTAGTCATACCCCCTCCCCTATTCATTGTTTTGGCGTTTATAGCCTTGTTTATGCCTTTTTATGCATTATCGGTGGGGATTATAAATGGGGTAATTGCGAATACTTCAATAGAATCTTATGCATACTTTAATTCGTTCTTCTTTTTTCTTTTATTACTGGTCATTGTAACTGAGCATATTGAACTGACCAACTACATCAATTACTCTTCTTTTTTGATTGTTGGAATAACATTGGGTTTCTATTTGATTTTAATCATTAATCCTTTGTTTTTCGAAGATATCTACCACTATTTTGTATTAGACAAAGGGGTTGCTGTGTATGCCTTAAGGAATTATGGGGGATTCACGCTACTGATGATGTTTTACAAGACCTCCCCTATTTTAGTATTTCCATTGTCTTACTTTTTATATCGACTCATCATATCTCCAGAGAAAAGGAGAGTTTTTCCGGATGTCATTTTCCTTTTTTTGATAATTATCACACTTTTTATTTCCGGGACAAGAGCCAATGTGGTTTCACTTATGGTTATTGTCCTTTTTTATTTTGGGTTTTATATCTATAAAAAGTCAAAAGTTAGATTTGTCCTTACGGTTATATTGTCATTGGTAATTTTAATTTTTGCTTTGCCGCCTTTTTTAGATCTTCTTTTTAACAATAAGGAAGCTTCTAATGTTGTTAAGGCTGGACATTTTTCATCTTATCTTGATTTTTTTGAGGGGCATAAGGTGATGGCGATCTTTGGGCAGGGTATTGGGGGGAGTTTTTATTCTTCAGGGAGTGGCATGGTTAGGAATGTTTCGGAGTTGACTTATTTGGAGATTATTCGGATTTGGGGATTTCCGGTTTCAGTGATGTTTTTTGGGGTTTTGATTTTGCCGTTGATTTTGGAAATAAGATCAGGGAATATTGGGCCGGTTTTTATTGCGTATTTGGCGTATTTATTTATTGCGGGGACTAATCCGTTGTTGTTGAGTTCGACGGGGATGATTGTGTTGGTGTTTGTGTTTTCGGAAATGTATTTTAAATATTACAAAAAACTTTCATGGTCGTAGATATATTGCTTTCGACTTTTAATAGTGAACAGTTTTTAGGGGATTTGTTCTTTTCGCTGGAACAACAGAGCTTCGCGAATTGGAGGTTGATTATTCGGGATGATGGGTCGAGTGATAAGACTTTGGGTCTTTTATCGAGGTTCAAAAAGGAGAATAGTGAACGGGTTCTAATTATTGAGAACAATGGATTGAACCTAGGGCCTAAGGGAAGTTTTGTTGAATTATTGAATGTTAGTACTGCAGAATATATCATGTTTTGTGACCATGATGATTATTGGTTGCCTCAAAAAATTGAAGTTTCTTTAAAGAGAATTGAAGAGATTGAAAAACTCAACCCATCTAAACCTGCATTGGTTTGTTCGGACTTAACTATTACGGATAAAGATTTAAAAATTATTCATTCTTCTTTTTGGAAGCATTCAAGGATTAATATTCACAGTGTTAATAATATTTACCGATTGGTCATTAATAATGTCGCAGTTGGGTGCACTGTGATGATCAATAAAAAGGCTAAATCGATTGCCCTACCTATCCCTAATCAGGCTGTTATGCATGATTGGTGGATTGCATTAAAAGTTGCACAAAATGGAGCGATCGGTTTGATAGAAGAATCAACTATTTTATACCGGCAACATACTAATAATGCAATTGGAGCTAAATCATTTAAAAATTATTCCCGACTAAGGTTGACACATTTTACTACTACCTTAAAAAATAATATTGAAGCTTATAAGATGATTAAAACATTAGAGCCTGGATTTTCTATTTTTAAATTATTGGGGTATAAGATTAGTATGACTATTTATAGAATTTCTCATTCATGATATCAGTTTGCATTGCCTCTTATAATGGAGAGAAATACATTCAAAGACAACTAGATACGATTCTGTCTCAGCTGGAGTTGGATGATGAGGTAGTAATTTCAGATGATGCATCTACTGATGGAACTATTGAGATTATTATGGGGTATAATGATAGCCGGATTAAACTATTAGAAAATTGTGCTTTTAAGAGTCCTATTTTTAATCTTGAAAATGCACTAAGCTTTGCTAAAGGTGATTATCTCTTTTTAGCTGACCAGGATGATATTTGGTTGCCGGGGAAGATCATTAAAACGCTTGAGCAATTAAGGCGATATGATATTGTGGTTTGCAATGGGTTTATTGTTGATCAGGATGAGAAGGTGATTCATTCATCTTATTTTGAATGGAAGGGATCACGGCCGGGGTTCTTTAAGAATCTGGCGAAGAATTCGTATTTGGGTTGTTCGATTGCTTTTAATAGGAAGATTTTGAGGTCGGTATTGCCGTTCCCTCAACATATCATTATGCATGATTTGTGGATTGGGTTGATTGGAGAATGTGTTGGAAGGGTTTGTTTTATGTCGGAGCCATTATTTAGTTATCGGAGGCATGAGGGGAATTATACGGCGGCGATATCGAAGGGGGATCGGGAATTATCGGATTTTGGGTTTTGGTTTAAGATATGGTATAGGGTGGTGATGGTGGTTTTGGTGGGAAAGAGGGTGGTATTCGGGCGATGAAAAGTAAAAAAATTGTTTTGATCTCTTTATTCTTTTATGAAAAAACGGATAATATACGGATTAGTACCGTTTATAATTTGCTGAAGGAAAGAGGAATGGAGGTTGAGTTGATTACTACTGATTTTAATCACCGGAATAAGACTAAACATACCAATACATCAGCTGATTCGGATATTACGTATTTAAAGGTTCCTGGTTATAAGAACAATTTGAGCATTGGTAGGCTTTATAGCCATTTTGTTTTTGCTATCAGGCTGTATTTTTATTTACAAAAGCTAAACTATAAACCTTTTAAATTATATTGCATTGTCCCTACCATTTCAAGCGGGTTGGTGTGCAACTGGTTTTGTAAAAAGAAAGGGATTCCATTCTTCATTGATATCATCGATCTATGGCCGGAATCATTGATCATCTTATCGAAATACAGGAAGTTGCTCACACTGCTGACTTATCCATGGAAATTAGCTGCGTTATATGTGTATAAATCGGCTGATGAAATATTTGCAGGTTCGGTTGATTATGCTGAATATGCTCAATTGTATAATAAAAAGACAAAAACTAATGCTGTTTATTTGGGCACTGACAGTGAAAGATTCAAGTTGTTGGCCGCTCAAAGTACACTCATTATTGATAAGCCTAAAGATGAAATCTGGATCTGCTATGGGGGTATCCTTGGATATAATTATGATTTCGAGGTTATATTGGATAGTTTCAAAAGATTGATTGATGAAGGGGTTGAAAACATCAGGTTGATATTTATTGGAGATGGGCAGAAAAACTTTTTTATTACTTCATTCAAGCAAAAGTTTAACCTTCCTATAGAAATCACAGGATACTTGAAATATGAAGATTATCTGAAGTATTTAAGTTATTCGGATATAGCCATTAACAGCTTCAAAGAAGGGACAAGGGTTGCCTACTCGTATAAGTTTAATGATTACATTTCGGCTGGTTTACCGGTTGTAAATAATGTGATAGGGGAAACAGCTGAATTGATAGAACGGCATAATATAGGATTGAATTTTAATTATTCGGATAATACGCTTTATGATAATTTATCTTTTTTACTTTCACATCCTGAGCAATTAGCTGAAATGAAAAAGAACAGTGTGTTTGTTGGGGAAAATGTGTTGGCAAAAGAGGTGGTGTATCAGAAAATGATGGATAAATTTTTAGCTGGAATTGGGTAACCCTTACAGGGTTATATGTATGAGTGTTTCCTCTGTCCCCCATCCCCCCAGTTTCACTGGGGGTTATTTACGGAAAACTCTTACAGAGTTAAAATTACGGAATACTCTTACAGAGTATGTTTTAAGAAGCAGCCATTTTATGGCTTTTGGGATTTAAGAAAAAAGGGTTAACTTTGACGGGATATTGTGTGAATACTATAAAGATGTAGTCGATGTTTAAAAAAATCTATTTTTCTCCGGTCGGCTTTTTGGTTTCATTCATATTAGGGTTGTTGGCAGTGTTCCAGAGACCATTTATGGTTTATGGATATTGGAACCGGAAAAATAAAAAATATTTAAAAAGAACCCGGATCGGATCTACGGTAAAATTGATCAACAAAAAGACGATTGACCTTTCGGATAATGTGTGGATTGGTCATTATGTGTTGATTGATGGGATCGGGGGTGTGAAGATCGGCAAAGGGGTTCATGTTTCTTCGCACAGCGTAATATACTCGCACAGTAGTCAGGATACGATCAGGTTGCTGGGTGATCATTACATGGATGAGGAGACTGCATTGAGGCCGGGTTACAAAATCCGACCGGTTACTATTGGAGATTATACATTTATCGGAACAAGTTCCGTGATATTGCCCGGATCCACGATTGGAAAAGGGTGTATAATCGGTGCTGGTTCAGTGGTAAATGGAATTATTCCGGATTATGCGATAGCATCAGGAAATCCGGTTCAAGTTATTGGAGATACAAGAGAAAGAGACAAATACAGGTTTGGGGAGATCATTGATGAAACGAAATATTATGACCCCGAAGTTTTAAAACTAAAAATATAACATGAAGATACCTTTTTCCCTCCCTGTTATTGACGCGGATGTTGTCAATGAGATGATGGATACCTTAACAAATACCGGTTGGCTAACAACCGGCCCCAAGACTAAGGCTTTAGAAGCCGAGATCAAGAAATTTACGGGAGCGAAAGAGACGCTTTGTGTAAATTCATGGACATCAGGAGCAATTCTGATCATGCGTTGGTTTGGGATTGGACCCGGCGACGAGGTGATTATTCCTTCGTATACGTACAGCGCTACTGCATTGTGTGTGATGAACGTTGGCGCTATACCGGTCATGGTTGATGTTAAAGATGACTTTACGATCGATCCTGAAAAGATAAAACTTGCAATTACAGCCCGTACTAAAGCCATTATTCCGGTTGATTTAGGCGGATGGCCCTGCGACTATAAGAGAATTTATGAAATCGTAAATTCCCGGTCTGTCTTGAAACAATTCTGTCCGGCTACGGAAAGACAGAAGAAATTAAATCGTATATTAGTATTGGCTGATGCCGCTCATTCATTGGGAGCCTATTATGAAGGTAAAGAGACGGGTGTTCTTACGGACATTTCTATCTTTTCATTTCATTCGGTTAAAAATGTGACTACAGGTGAGGGTGGTGGAATTTGTCTGAATCTTCCTAAACCTTTTGATAACGCTGAGGATGTGGTTTATTTAAGGGCATTGTCGCTGAATGGACAGAACAAGAGCGCTTTTGATAAGGACCAGATCGGGGGTTGGAAATACGATATCATCGATCAGGGGATGAAGGTGAATATGCCGGACTTATGCGCTGCTGTTGGGTTGGCTCAGATCAGGAAATACAGGAGTACTTTGTTGCCGGAACGGAAAAGGATCTTTGATTTTTATACGGCTGCTTTGTCTGTTTTCGATTGGGCGATTATTCCTACTTATGAAATGGGGAAGACGGTTTCTTCGTATCATTTGTATTTATTGCGGATCAAGGGGATCAATGAAGAGCAACGGAATCATATGATTGATGTTATTTCTAAAGCTAATGTTGGGGTTAATGTTCATTATACACCTATGCCTTTGTTGACGTTGTTTAAGAACCGGGGATACAGGATGGCGGATTATCCGAAGACGTTTGAGTTGTATCAGAATGAGATTACGTTGCCGGTATATAATGGGTTGACGGAGGAACAGTTGAAACGGGTTGTGGCGGTTGTGGTGAAGGCGTATAATTCGTTGTTTTAAAAAACACTATGTATAGGTATTTTTTTAAATGTATTATAGATTTTGTGATTGCATTGGTGGCATTGGTGATTATTTTGCCGGTGTTGATTCCGGTGTGTATTGGGCTGTTGCTCACCGGGGAACATTATGTGTTTTATTTTCAGGACAGGATTGGTTTTAAAAACAGGGTGTTCTCTATGTGGAAGTTTGCAACCATGTTGAAAGCAAGTCCAAGCCTGGGAACGGGATTGCATACTACGCGGAAAGATCCAAGGCTTATGCCAATGGGGCATTTTTTGCGTAAAACGAAAATCAATGAGTTGCCTCAGATTGTCAATATCCTCAAGGGGGATATGAGTATCGTGGGGCCAAGGCCATTGGTGGATAAGACTTTTGATCCTTATCCGGATCATATCAAAAAAGCGATCTATAATGTTAGACCGGGATTGACCGGGATTGGATCTATTGTATTCAGGGATGAGGAGAAGTTGATGTCGGCCACGTCGATGCCGGTTGCAGAGTTTTATAAAACGCATATTTCGCCGTATAAGGGGGAGTTGGAGTTGTGGTATCAGAAGCATATTTCGTTGTATACGGATTTGATGTTGATGTTTTTGACGGCGTGGGTGATTGTGAGGCCGGAGAGTGATTTGGTTTATAGGGTTTTTCGGGATTTGCCGGAGAGGCCGGAGGAGTTGAAATAAAGGTATTATAATACACTTGAACTCCGTAGGAGTTCTCCATGAATAACCCCCAGTGAAACTGGGGGTTAGGATAAATCTACCATAATAACCCTGTAGGGGTTTCCCAAAAACAAGACAGATCATGTTCTGCTTTGGGTATTTGGGATGAGTTATTTAGAATCAAGGTTAAAGGATAAAGGGGAAGACAAACAAGGCATAATAAATCATATTTCATTTGCGAAATTCACCTAAATATGTGTATTTTTGCAAATAGAATATGGATTAAGATGAAAGCAAAGAACTCATATTGGATTAAAGATTGGATTAAAGATCTTCAAAAACAAGGTCGGATAACGTTCTCTCGCAAAGAGGTCGTAAACCGGTTTCCGGCTTTAACAGAACCGGCAATGAGAAATGCACTCAGCCGTTTGGTAACCAAAGGCGAAATTGTTTCAGTTTGGAAAGGGTTTTACGTCATCGTTCCATTAAAATATGCCTCTCGAAAAATTGTTCCTCCGGTTTTGTATATTGACGATTTGATGAAGTATCTCGATCGTCTTTACTATGTCGGTTTGCTTAATGCAGCAGCGTTTTACGGTGCAGCACATCAGCAACCGCAAGATTTTTTTGTATTAAGTACGCCCCCGGCACTGCGGGACACAACAAAGAAAGGAATCCGAATTAATTTTGTCAGCCGAAAAGAAATTCCATCTAGTCTGCTGCAATCTTTCAAAACTGAAACAGGTTATGTCCAGGTGTCTTCTCCCGAATTGACGGCTGCCGATTTGATTACGTACCAAACTGAGGTCGGTGGTTTGAACCGTACATCAACCATACTGAGCGAATTGGCGGAATCATTACACATGGATTCTTTGAATGAAATATTCTTTGAAAACGTTTCGGCTTCTACGGTTCAACGACTTGGCTTTTTGCTTGAAAAGGTTCTTGAGAAAACGGAACTCGCCAATAATCTGCATGCAAAAGCAAAAGAAAACGGATGTACATTTCAAAAGATTCCGTTAAAGAACGGTAATCAAACGGAGGGGTGTGAAGTGGATTCCAAATGGAAAATAATTATTAACGAAGAAATTGAAATAGACGAATGTTAAGGCTGGCAATATCATAAAGTGTTATCAGGTATACATGGATTTTGTGGTTGATAAACTGCCCACACAACGGGAATTTTTGATGAATATGGAAGCAAAGCTTGTGGATAAAGAGTTTGTAGGCGATACTAAATCATTGCTTAGAAATGATGAAATTTATAATCCGCAAGAGGCTTATGAATTAGTGAAGACAAGGTTGATAGAGAAATTATAAGGTTAAAGAATTGCTACTGATTATCAATATCCTCAATGGGGATATGAGTATCGTGGGGCCTCGTCCATTGGTGGATAAGACTTTTGATCCTTATCCGGATCATATTAAAAAAGCGATCTATAATGTTAGACCGGGATTGACAGGGATTGGGTCGATTGTATTCAGGGATGAGGAGAAGTTGATGTCGGCTACTTCGATGCCGGTTGCAGAGTTTTATAAAACACATATTTCACCATATAAAGGGGAGTTGGAGTTGTGGTATCAGAAGCATATTTCGTTGTATACGGATGTGATGTTGATGTTTTTGACGGCATGGGTGATTGTGAGACCGGAAAGTGATTTGGTTTATCGGGTTTTTCGGGATTTGCCGGAGAGGCTGGAGGAGTTGAGATAGGGTTTTATCAGATCATGTTACCGTGGGTAACTCCTACGGAGTTAAGGATGACATACGTACTAACCCCCAGTTTCACTGGGGGTTATTCACAGGCAACTCCTACGGAGTTTTTAATCACAGGCAATTCCTACGGAGTTTTTAATCACAGGCAACTCTTACGGAGTTTTTGTAGGCTGGGCTCCTTTGAAATGGCATTAATACTATCAATAAATTTTGAATTGTATTTTATAGAATACAAATTTAGGCCTAAAGTGTATTTTGTATAATACAATTGTAATAATGAAAGAAAATCAAAACACCGAATTCAAATCTAACTTCAACGATTCTGTTATTCAAATTGCTGATTTGAGTTTGCAGTCTTTACAAGTTTCATGGGATTCATATCCCGCGCCAAACCATAGTATTGATGATCTTGATCTTAAAAAAGCAAAAAAATTTATACAAAAAGTTAACACTATTGGTAGATTCAAATTAGACGGGAGTTATATATCACAAAAAATTAGCACTAAAGATTTTAGGTTCACTGATAATGTTACTGATAAGGTCACCAATAGGGTCCCCAATAAGGTCACTGATAAGACCACCAATAGGGTCACCAATAAGGTCACCAATAAGGTCACCAATAATCAAAAAATAATATTTGAAAATATTATCCAGAATAACTGGATATCAATTAATGAATTGGCATTAAAAGTTGGAATTTCAACAAGAAAAGTTAAAGAAAATATTCATAAACTAAAAGTCTTAGGCAAGCTAAAACGTATCGGTCCAACTAATGGTGGGCATTGGGAAGTTGTTTAAAAAGGAAAAACGCTGTTTGCGGGTACAGCGTTTGAAACCTTTACATTTTCCTTACCTAAGGTAAAGAATGACACAAAATTACTTCAATATTGTGATAGAATTACATTAACGTATTAAATTAGAATATATTTAATGTTTCCCTGGAAATTAATATTTTAATGTTTTTGCCGTTGGGGGCAAAAGAAGGGAAACTAGAAGAAAAGGAAAGGATGTAACAGAATAAGGGCAAATTTACATTATTTTGTAACAGAATAAACCCTGTTTTGATATTATTTTGTAACAAAATAAGGGCAGTTATTGCTAACATATTCATTTTATGAAGGGTGGCCACTCTGTTAGTGCTTATGGATAGTGGTATTATAGACAAATCGGACAGCTCGTATTTTATCAGCGACCCGTTTTTTAAACGCTTTATTCAGAATTACGCTTTGTAGCGTTACGCCTTGAGGCGTAATTTTGATGATTGACCATTAGGAAATAATATAAAACGGATAAAGGGAAAAGGTTATTCGCTTAACTTCGACAGGCTCAGTTACCGGGTTATTTGGAAAATTTATTATCTTTGCATATTGCTCTTTCAATAAAAGTTTCAAACCGGAGAATTACATTTCTTTTTTAACTTTTAAAGATGATTTCTGCTAATTCAAAAAATAACAGGCTCATTCGATTGACTGATGAAAGGATTAGTCATATCATGCTAAATCATCCCGAAACTAAGGATTGTATTTCCTGGATTCTTGAAACTATTGAAATTCCTAATTTTATTATCGCAGGAGATTTCGGTGAATTACTAGCTGTTAAGCTGTATGATAAAACTCCAGTTACGTTTGATAAATATCTTGTTGTAGTTTATAAAGAAACCAGCAAACTTGACGGATTCATATTAACTGCTTATTTTAGCAGAAGTATTAACAAAACAAGACGAATCGTATGGAAACCTTAAATATATCTGAAAAAAAAGACAACATAAAATGGGATTACGACGCTGAAGCTGATGTTCTTTATGTCTCTTTTGGGAATCCTAAAAATGCAGAAGGTGTCGATATTGGAGAAGGTACTATTATCAGAATCCAACCTGACACAAAAGAAATCATTGGTTTAACTATCATAAATCCATTACAACGGACTTTGTCGTCAATTATGGGGACACAACGTTTGACACGGAAAAAGAAAAGTTCTACGGCTACAAAATAATTTGGGAACCAACTATAAAAGGGTGGCCACAAGGACGACCCCTACATTTTCTTTGATATAGCATTGGATGTAGAAATCAATCATTTTTTCGTAATTTCGTATTTAATTCATCAGAAGGCAAAAATGGTGGAGGGGGTTGTGTTTTCTTTTCTTTTATTGATATTAAAGCCCTCGGGGCAAATAAAATAAAATATGGGTAAGATATTACGTTTGAATGTAGTCCGGGCTTTGATGGTCGGACTATTTGTTTTTGTTGGCGCTGTGGCAGGGGCACAGAACCTGGGAGGATTGAAATCGGATCAGTTGACGGATGAACAACTCAAAAGAGGGATTCAGAAGGCGCTGGAATCGGGTATGACACCTGCACAAATTGAAGGTATGGCACGTGCTCAGGGCATGTCACCTACAGAAATTCAAAGACTTAAGGCCCGAATGGAAAAGATGTATGGCTCTAGTCCGGATATGAACACTAAGCTGAGCGCTAAGGATGGTTCGACTGATGGTTTGCAAAATGGGTCTTCGCAAATGCAGGGTCAGGGTAAAGCGGGCTTTAATTATACTACAATTGATTATCCGGACTTTTTTAATACGCGCAGTAAAAACGGTACTCCGGCTGTGGATGAACGGAACTTTGGGTTCGCCTTGTTCACCAACAACGATCTTACTTTTGAGCCCAGTATCAATGTGGCTACTCCAAAGAACTATCAGCTGGGGCCTGATGACGGTCTGGTGATCGATGTGTGGGGGGCTTCGCAGTTTACTTATGAACCCACGATCACGGCAGATGGTATTATCACTGTTCCAAACGTGGGTCCTATCTATTTGAATGGCCTCACTGTTGAGGAGGCTTCGGTGAAGATAAAAAAGGCGCTGACCAGAATCTACGCGGGATTGGCGCAGGGGAATACGTATGTGAAGGTGAGCCTGGGTACGATCAGGTCGATCAAGGTGAATATTGTCGGGGAGGCAAACCTGCCCGGAACTTATAACCTCTCTTCGCTGGCTTCGGTATTTAACGCGATGTATGCTGCAGGGGGGCCTTCTGAGAATGGGACGCTGCGTAATATTCAGATCGTCCGTGGTGGTAAACCGATGGAGGAGCTGGACTTCTATGAGTATTTGTTAAAGGGTACTCAGTCGAACAATATGCGGCTGCAGGATCAGGATGTGATCTTCGTGTCGCCTTATGCAAACAGGGTGGTGATTGCGGGTCAGGTGAAACGCAACAAGCAGTTTGACATGAAGCCTGACGAGACGTTGAAGGACCTGGTTGGCTTTGCAGGTGGTTTCACCGGGAGGGCTTACACGCAACGCCTGAAGATCTTCAGAAAGACGGGTAAAGAAAATAGGATGCTGGATATTGCTTTTGACCAGATGGGGATGGTGAAGATGCAGAATGGCGACTCAGTTTCAGTTGAAACTGTGCTGAGTCGTTTTGAAAACAGGGTGATCATTACTGGCGCGGTGATGCGGCCGGGGGTGTTTGCGATTGACAGCGTTTCGACTTTGAAACAATTGATCAGAAAGGCGGATGGGCTGCGGGAAGATGTTTTCAAGAACAGGATCTCGGTGTTTCGTTTAAGACCTGATTTTACCAGAGAGATCATCGCGGTTGACTTGGCTGAATTGAATGCTTCGAATCTGGACTTTCCTTTGCAAAGGGAGGACTCGGTTTCGATTCCTGCTATTTCGGATCTTAGGGAGGCTTTCACGATAACCATTGAGGGGGAGGTGGCTCGTCCGGGGGTTTATGCTTTTAGCGGGAATACGCGCGTTGAAGATTTGGTGATCCAGGCAGGGGGTCTGCTGGAGACGGCTTCGCGTGCTCATTTAGAAATTTCGCGAAGGATCAAGGATAATCTGGCTACGGGGACTTCGAACCAGTTGGCGGAGACTTTCCAGTTCGCGATCGGTAAGGATTTGAAAATGTCGGACTCGGCTACTTTGTTTGTGTTGCAGCCGTTCGACCAGGTGTTTATTCGCCGGTCGCCGGTGTTTATGCCTCAACTTTTGGTGAGTATAGAGGGGGAGGTGACTTTCCCTGGTCGTTATACGATTACAAGCCGGACAGAGCGGATCTCGGATCTGATTAAACGGGCTGGGAATTTGACTCCGGAAGCTTATTTGCAGGGAGCCAGCCTGGTTAGGCAGTTGTCGCCGGGACAGAAGCTGAGAGAGAAGGCGTTGGAGACTTTGTCGACTTTGAAGGACTCTACGCGGGCTGCATCGCTGAACAGGATTAAATATAATACGATAGGGGTTGATCTGGAGAAGATTTTGAAATCGCCGGGGTCGCCGAATGATTTGGTGTTGCAGCAGGGGGATTCGTTGAGGATCCTGAAACAGTCGCAGACGGTGCAGGTTACCGGAGCGGTGTATAATCCGAATGTGATTCCGTTTATCGAGGGGATGAGGTTAAATGAGTATGTTTCGAATGCTGGGGGGTATACCAGGGAGGCCGTCAGGTCTAATGTTTACGTGGTGTATGCCAATGGGTCGGTGAAGAAGGCGTCGCATTTTATTTTCTTCCGTTCATATCCAAGATTGGAGCCGGGGGCTGAGGTGATGGTTCCTGTTAAGCCGGCGGTTAAGAATCGGTTGTCGATGGCGGAGACAATGGCGATTTCTACAGGGTTGGCGTCGTTGGCGTTGATTTTGATTACGATTGTGAATGCGATAAAGTAAAGGATTTATTTGGTTATGTTGACATTAGTGTTTTTCATTTAAAAGTGGTATATTTGGTATTGCAAAATATTTAGAGAAGCAAAATGGGAAATTTTCATACTTCGAAATCAGATTTTATAAGATCCTTAATTGATCGTAACTTTTTTTGGAGTTATGCTTTTAAAGATGTATCAGATCTTCCGGATGATTTACTGATCGAACAAGTACTTGGATATGGAGAACCTGACGATATTCTAAATCTTAAGAAATATTTTAAATTATCCCAAATAAAAGAGGTGTGGCAACGCCTCCTTTTACCTGATTCTCGCTTTAAAAATGCAAATGTATGGCTGGCAAAGGTCTTTTTCAACATTAAGCAAACAGGCCAATACATTAATAAATACTCACGCCAAAATAGCCGCCATGATCACCTTCGACTTCTTGCTGCCAAAGACTAAACAGGTTCTTACGGAATTGTCACAGTCGGCAATGATGGAGGAGTACACTTTTGTTGGAGGATCGGCACTTTCATGTTACTTGTCTCATCGACTTAGTGAGGACCTGGATTTCTTTACCTGGAAAAAATCGGTAGATACAGAAAATTTACTTCCTATATTTGATCGCGAGTACCTTAAAATCATTAACCGTTCAGCTCAACAAACAGACATCCTTTACAAAGGGGTAAAAATTACCTTTTTTAGCAACAATTGGGACGAATTAAAATCTTCCAGAATTCCACTAATAGGCTTTATCAATATTGCTTCGATTGACCTATTGGCAGCGATGAAAGTAAATACGCTTTTCCTTCGTGCTAAATTTCGGGACTACTATGATTTGTATTGTCTGGTGAATCAATTCTACAATATTGGTGAACTTTATAAATTGTCTTTTAACTTACTTCCAGGTTTGTCAAAGAGGTTGTTTCAAATTGCGTTTACTTACACTGATGATATTATTGATGATGATATATCTCATTTGTCTCCCCAAAAAAAGGTTTCTAAAAAAGAAATAGAAACTTTTTTTCTGAAAAAAATAAAAGAATGGAACAAGAAAAGCATAACACCTGGAGAAACTGATTAGAAACTGTTTAAATTTGTCCGTAGGACATAAATATCAATAGATATAGAGATCATCATCCTCTTCCCTCAGGGGATTAGTCTTTTAGGTTAATCCCCTAAGGGGAAAAAAGAGGGGCGAAATGTATAACTATTGATATTAATGCCCTACGGGCAAAAGAAAAAAGAATTTTAAACAGTTTCGAAAGAAATATTTTAGATAATGAGTGAAAATAAAGTTGGATTGGAAGAAGGAATTGACTTGATGGAGGTTATTAAACGGATATGGGCCGGGAGACGGACTGTGTTGCTGTTTATGGCTTGTGGTTTCGTGCTGGCTATTGTGGTGGTGCTGGTTACGCCTAAACAATATCAGACGCAGGTTAAGCTGTTGGCTGAATCGTCATCGAAAGGTGGCGCTGGTGGCCTGTTAGGACAGTTGGGTGGCATGTCGGGGATTAACCTTGGAGGGCTTTCAGGCCTGAACCTTGGGGGATCTTCGCAAAGTGATGCTTTGACACCTGAGCTTTATCCTGAGATCGTCAAGAGTACGCCTTTTCTGCTGGATGTTTTAAATCAAAAAGTTACTGAATCGAAACATGGCAAGACAATGACTGTTGCGGAGTATCTGCAGGGGTATAATAAGTCGCCTTTTTCTGGTTTCATGGAGATCTTCAAGGGAAAACCTGCTTATGTTGCGATGGTCAAACCTTCGGATCCTAAAGCATTGTTGAAGTTGACCCAGGATCAGATGGATCTGGCTAATGGGTTGGCAGATATCATCGACTTGAATGTGGTGAGTTCATCTTCTACTAGTTTGACGGGTGGCGGCAGTAAGGTCATCACGGTGAATATAGAGTTGCAGGATCCCGGGGTATCGGCGCAGTTGGCTGATTCGGTGGTGAGTAGCCTGAAGCATTATATCGTGGATTATAACACGGGCAAGGCGAAAAAGGATATGGATTTTATCAGGGCACGGTTTAACGAGGCAAGGGAAAAGTATTATTCGACTCAACAGGCGCTGGCTAATCACAATGACCGAAACCTGAATGTGATTCTTTCTTCGGCGAACATGAGCAAGGAACGGTTGCAGACGGAGAATCAGCTGGCTTCGAATGTCTATAATTCGATGGCGCAGGTATTGGAACAGGCCAAGTTGAAGGTGCAGGATCAGACGCCGGTGTTTACGGTGATTGAGCCAGCCAAGGTGCCGTTGATCAAGAGCAAACCGAAAGGGGTGATTATTGCTATGGGGTTGATGTTTGTTGGGGCGTTTTTGGGGGTTGGATATTTGTTTATCAGGAGGAAGAAAGTATAATTTGAACATTTTTTGAATTAAAATATTTAACCGGTTTTTTTTGATTACCGATTTTGTTTTATATTGACTATTGATTTTTAATATGTTATATTTGTATAGCCCTTTCAATACTTGATACATTAACCCTGAAAGGGTTTTAATATGATCTCGTGCCCCTACAGGGCTAGATGGGGTTATCATTTTTTACCCAGGGCGATGCCCTGGGCTAATGTATTTTGCCCTTGCAGGGCTGAATATTTATAATGACCATTACCCAGGGCGATGCCCTGGGCTAATATCTATAGCCCCTTCGGGGCTGAATCCAATAACCTTGAAAGGGTTTGATACATTAACCCTGAAAGGGTTTGATACATTAACCCTGAAAGGGTTTGATACATTAACCCTGAAAGGGTTTGATACATTAACCTTGAAAGGGTTTGATACATTAACCTTGAAAGGGTTTGATACATTAACCCTGAAAGGGTTTGATACATTAGCCCAGGGCATCGCCCTGGGTACAATGACACCTACCCCTCTAGCCCTGTAGGGGCGCGAGATACGTTCACCGGGCATAGCCCTAGATAGATTGTATGTGTTATATGTGAAAAAAAACATCAAAAAAATGGGTCAATCAATCGTAAAAAACTACATCCACATTGCGTTTAGCACCAAAAATCGCCTTCCCCTCATTAATTCCCTGATCGAGAATGATCTACACGCCTATCTCGGAGGGATTTGTAACAATATGGAATGTACGCCTATCAAAATTGGTGGATTTAATGATCATGTTCACATCCTTTGTGTACTTTCTAAGAAAATCACCCTCATTAATTTGATGGAGGAATTAAAGGGGCATTCATCAAAATGGATTAAAACGAAAGATGCATCATTAAAGAATTTTTATTGGCAAAATGGGTATGGGGCATTTTCGGTTAACCCAAGTGAGGTCGATTTGGTAGTTGGATATATTGCGAATCAGCATGAGCACCATAAAAAGAAGACGTTTCAGGAGGAATATTTGGCGTTTTTGAAAAAATATGGGGTGGTTTATGATGAAAGGTATATTTGGGATTAGGGGTTAATAATTTACGAGGTCTTGCGCCCTTTCAGGGCTAAACGGGGATTATCATATTGTACCCAGGGCGATGCCCTGGGCTAATTTATCAGGCCCTTTCAGGGCTAGTGGTGAATATATCGTTTAACCCAGGGCGATGCCCTGGGCTGGTATATTTAGCCCCTTCGGGGCTATTAATATTTCTTTTAAATTTGTATTTGCAAAAATGGATATAGATAATTGGCATAGGGACAATGCTGCGCAGCTTATTGATCAACAATAATAATTATTAAAATTAAGTGAATTATGTTTGTGAAACATTATGTTTGTGAAACATAATTTATTGTTATGAAATTCTACAGCCATCCCTGCATGTTTTACATTTATCAATATAGAAATATTTTATTTGCAGATTTAGAAATTTAGATTACTTTTGCAAAGTCAACAACGACAATCGTTCTGTCTTTATTTGGGAGCTTAGCTCAGTTGGTTCAGAGCATCTGCCTTACAAGCAGAGGGTCATTGGTTCGAGCCCAATAGTTCCCACCACCGAATATAAGATAATTTTTACTGAATGGGAGCTTAGCTCAGTTGGTTCAGAGCATCTGCCTTACAAGCAGAGGGTCATAGGTTCGAGCCCTATAGTTCCCACCATTTCAGTTTACCTTGGGGTTTTCCCCGGGGTATTTTTGTTTTTATTTGTATGACGCCCCTATAATACTTTCATCCGGGATTTTCAACACCACATTTTTCTCCACCACATTGTTCTATAATCAAAATATTAACAATTGTGTTGAATTTTACTATAATTTTCAATCTCTTGTTAAGTGCCAATTTTACGGGAGGGTACAGCGTTTATGATGATTACCTTTGCCGGGAGTTTTAGTATCACAAAGAATTGAAAGGAACCGTATGACAAAAAGCAGATTTCCAGGAAAACAGGGACTTTACGATCCTTTGAATGAACACGATAGCTGTGGAATTGGGTTTGTAGCCCATATAAAAGGTATTAAATCAAATGAGATAATAAGACGCGGACTTGAGGTGTTGAAGAACATGGATCACCGCGGCGCTACCAATTCGGACAATACTTCGGGCGACGGCGCGGGTATTCTGATCCAGGTTCCGCATGATTTTATCGTAAAACAGGGTATTGCCGTTCCTTCTCCGGGAAAATATGGCACAGGGCTTATATTTCTTCCGGAAAATCCAAAAGAAGCCAGACTGTGCGAGGCTGTGATGGAACATCATATTAAAGAAGAAGGTCTGGAATTGATCTGCTACAGGGATGTCCCGGTCGATAGCTCGGTAGTCGGCGAGATAGCCCGTGGTTCGGAACCTGTCATCAGGCAGATTTTCGTGAAGGCCAATCTTGAACAGGATGCACTGGAGCGGAAGCTCTACCTGGTGCGTAAATTGTCGGAAAAAGAAATCAGGGAGTCGTCGTTGAAAGAAAAGGATAGTTTCTATATCCCGAGTCTTTCATCCAAAGTAATGATATATAAGGGGATGCTTACCCCCGAACAATTAAGGACGTATTTTCTGGACCTGAAAGATCCGGAGATGCGCAGCGCTATTGCACTGATCCATTCACGTTTTAGCACCAACACTTTCCCGACCTGGGATCTGGCCCAGCCATTCAGAATGATGGCTCACAACGGCGAGATCAACACGGTGACCGGAAACAGGATGTGGATGCATGCACGGGAATCGTTGTTGAAATCGGAGATCTTCGGTGATGATCTGAAGAAACTGTTGCCGGTGATTGAGCCGGGCAAGAGCGATTCGGCCTCACTGGACAATGTGCTGGAGTTCCTGCTGATGAACGGGAGGACGATTCCTCATGCCATCTGCATGTTGATTCCGGAATCGTTCAACGATAAGAATCCGATCCCGGATAGCTTAAAGGCTTTCTACGAATTCCAGTCGACATTGATGGAACCCTGGGATGGTCCGGCTTCTATCGTGTTCTCGGATGGCCGTTATATCGGGGGCACGCTGGACAGAAATGGACTACGCCCTTCACGTTACATCATCACCAACAACGACCTGATCGTCATGGCTTCGGAAGTAGGGGTTCAGACCTTTGCTGCCGAGGAAGTGAAAGCTAAGGGCCGTCTGCGTCCGGGGAAATTATTGCTGGTGGATACGCAGTTGGGGATCATCATTCCCGACGAAGAAGTAAAAGCAGAATTGACACGCCGTTATCCTTACAACAACTGGTTGAGGGATAACCGCATCGAGATCGATGACATCCAGGTGAAACAACGGGTTCCTTCGTCGATGGGAAAAGATTTTCCGGTTTATGCCCGTGTATTCGGATATAGCAAGGAGGACTTGAAAGACGTGATCCGTCCGATGGTGATAGATGCCAATGAGCCTACGGGCTCGATGGGTAATGACATCCCCATGGCCATCTTCTCTGAAAAACCACAACGTTTCTTTAGTTACTTCAGACAGATCTTTGCACAGGTGACCAACCCTCCCATCGATCCGATCAGGGAAGGACTTGTGATGTCGCTGACCAACTATATCGGCTCTGCCATGTCGAACATCCTGGAGGAGAGTCCGGAGCATTGCAAGCTGATCAAAATTGACAGCCCCGTCCTGACCAATACCGACCTTGGCAAGATCAGGGATATGAAGCATGAACAATTCACGCACAGTATTATCCCTATGGTCTTCCCGGTTAAGGATGGCGAGGAAGGGTTCAGAAAGGCGATTGACAACATGCTGGAACAGGCTGAAAAAGCCGTGGATGACAACAAACACTTTATCATCCTGACTGACCGCATGGTGAGTGAGGACATGGCGCCTATCCCTTCGCTGCTGGCTGTTTCGGCTGTACATCATCACCTGATCAGAACGCGCAAGCGGATGCAGATCGGATTGATTGTAGAAACCGGTGAAGTACGCGAGGTGATGCATTTCGCTCTGTTGTTGGGTTATGGCGCGAGTATGGTGAATCCATATCTTGCCTTTGCAGCCATTGCTGAACTGATACAGAAGGGTGAAGTTAGCATGGATTACAGGGAAGCACGACATAATTATATCAAGGCGATCGACAAAGGATTGCTGAAGATCATATCCAAGATGGGTATTTCGACGCTGAGGAGTTATCATGGTTCGCAGTTGTTCGAGGCCGTGGGTATCAGCAAAGAGATCATCGACCGTTACTTCACAGGAACACCGTCACGTATTGGTGGGATTGGTTTCGAAGGGATCTATAATGAGGCCTTGTCGTTCCATAAAACGGCTTATGCTGGTGACCCGGATGACTTTTCGTTCTCTACAGAAGGGGTCTTTACCTATCGCAAAAACGGAGAACACCATGCCTGGAACCCACAGACGATCGGGTTGCTGCAGTGGGCCGCAAGAAATAACGATTACAGCAAATACAAGGAGTTCAGCGCACTGACCGATAAGGAAAATCAGGAACCGGTCTTCATCAGGGGTGCCTTGAGATGGAAATCGAACCCGATTGACATTGCACTGGTTGAATCGGAAGAGGAGATTATGAAACGGTTTGTGACGGGCGCCATGTCGTATGGCTCCATCAGCAAGGAAGCGCATGAGGCATTGGCCATTGCGATGAACACCATTGGTGGACGTAGTAATACCGGTGAAGGCGGCGAGAACTCTGAGAGATTTTATAAGAACACGAGAAGCGCGATAAAACAGATTGCCTCAGGTCGTTTTGGGGTTACCAACAACTACCTGATCAACGCTGACGAATTGCAGATCAAGATTGCCCAGGGTGCAAAACCGGGTGAAGGTGGACAGTTGCCGGGTTACAAGGTGGACAAGATCATTGCTAAACTGAGGAACTCTACGCCGGGGATCACTTTGATCTCTCCCCCACCCCACCACGATATTTATTCGATCGAGGATTTGGCGCAGCTGATCTATGACCTCAGATGCACGAACCCTGCTGCCAAGATTTCGGTAAAGCTGGTTTCGGAACAAGGGGTCGGTACGATTGCTGCCGGGGTTGCCAAAGCTTATGCCGATCTGATCGTGATCAGTGGTTGCGAGGGTGGAACGGGCGCTAGTCCTACAAGCTCAATCAGGCATGCAGGTTTACCTGCAGAGCTGGGCATCGCCGAGGCACACCAGACGCTGGTATTAAATAACCTGCGCGGAAGAGTTCGTTTACAGACTGACGGTCAATTGAAGACCGGTCGGGATGTGATGATTATGGGTATGCTGGGAGCTGAAGAATTTGGTTTTGCCACCTCCGCCTTGATTACGCTGGGTTGCGTGATGATGCGCAAGTGTCATCTAAATACTTGCCCGGCAGGGATTGCAACACAGGACGAGACATTGAGAAAACGGTTTTCAGGTCAGTCGGAACATGTCATTAACTTCCTGCGGTTTGTCGCTCGTGAAGTTCGTGAATATCTTGCTGAAGTAGGTTTCAGGAAATTTGATGACATAGTGGGTCGGTCAGACTTACTATTTCAGAATAAGGACAAGGAATCGATGACGGTTAAGACCAGGGATCTCGACCTGAGTGGGTTGATCTATTTCCCCGAGGCTTCTAAGAAGAACCTGTTGCGCTATTCGAACCAAACCGTGAACACGGTGAAGGATGTGATGGATCATCGCCTGATCAGGGAGGCCAACAAGGCCATCAAGAGTGGCGAGAAGGTCTGGATTGCTCACGATATCCGCAATGTGGACAGGACCATTGGAGCCATGCTTTCGGGAGAGATCTCGAAACGCTATGGTGAAAAGGGGTTGCCCGAAGACACCATCAACTGTACTTTCCATGGTTCTGCCGGACAGAGTTTTGGCGCTTTCCTTGTGAAAGGGGTCAGCTTCAGGCTCGAAGGTGATGCCAATGACTATCTGGGCAAGGGTCTTTCGGGTGGTTCTATTTCGGTGGTGCCTCCTGCAGGTTCAAGATTCGTTCCGGAGGAGAATATTATCATCGGTAATACCATTTTGTATGGCGCTACCAGTGGACAGATCTTTATCCATGGTTTAGCAGGGGAGCGGTTCTGCGTGCGTAACTCAGGCGCTCTGGCTGTTGTTGAGGGTGTTGGTGATCATTGCTGCGAATACATGACCGGGGGAAGGGTTGTCGTGCTGGGTAAGACTGGGCGTAACTTTGCTGCCGGGATGAGTGGCGGGATTGCTTTCGTGCTCAATATGGACGGGAACTTTGATTATTTCTGTAACAAGGGTTTGGTCGAGTTAACGCCATTGGAGGATAAAAACGATATCCGTGATCTGCAGGAGATGATCAATAAGCATCTGTTGCATACACAGAGTCTATTGGCCGCCAGGATATTGACGAACTGGGATGAGTATCTGCCGAAATTCGTTAAGGTGATACCGTTTGAATATAAAAAGGTGCTGGAGGAAATGAAACTCAGGGAACTGGAGATGAAATTGCAGTTGACTGAGGATAATCCGGCATTGCATTATTAAGGAAAAAAAATTACAATGGGAAATCCAAAGGCATTTATCAAGATAAAACGTAAGGATGGAGGATACCGTCCAATCAGTGAACGTACAGGGGACTTTGGTGAAGTCGAACAGACACTGGATGAACAGGATCGCCGGGATCAGGCATCACGCTGCATGGACTGCGGGGTTGCTTTCTGCCACTGGGGTTGTCCGGTAGGCAGTAAAATTCCGGAATGGCAGGATGCCGTTTACAAAGGCAACTGGGAAGAGGCATATCAGATTCTAACTTCGACCAACTTCATGCCGGAGATCACAGGACGGATCTGTCCGGCTCCCTGTGAGAAATCATGTGTGCTGGCTATTCATAAAGAGGCTGTTACGATACGTGAAAATGAATGTTCAGTAGTAGAACATGCATTCGAAGGAGGCTTCGTAAATCCAAAAGTGCCAAAGAAAAGAACCGGTAGAACGGTGGCTGTGATAGGTTCTGGTCCTGCAGGACTTTCTGCAGCTGATCTCCTTAATAAAGCCGGTCACACGGTGACGGTATTTGAACAGGATGATGCAATTGGAGGATTGTTGCGATATGGTATTCCAGACTTCAAACTGAACAAGGGGATCATCGACCGCAGGCTGGTGCTGATGGAAGCTGAAGGGATCACGTTTAAAGTAAATACACGCGTTGGGGTTGATGTGACTGAAGAGAAGCTGATTGCTGATTTTGATGCAGTCCTGCTTTCTGTGGGAGCCATGAAACCACGCGATCTGGTGGTAGAAGGAAGAGAATTGGAAGGGGTTTATTTCGCGATGAAGTATCTCAAACAGCAGAACAAGGTGATCAGGGGCGAGGAGTTTTCGGAAACGGATCGTTTGTCAGCCAGGGATAAAAACGTACTGGTCATCGGAGGCGGAGATACCGGCTCGGATTGTGTGGGTACGTCTATTCGCCAGAAAGCTTTAAGCGTCACGCAGATCGAGATCATGCCTAAGCCGCCTACTGAACGTACTTCGGACAATCCATGGCCTTACTGGCCCACTACAATGCGTACTTCGAGTTCGCATGAGGAGGGTTGTAACCGCCGGTGGAGCCTGATTACAAAAAAACTGAACAGTGTTGATGGCCAGGTAGTTTCGGTGGATGTAGTCAGTGTGAGATGGATCAAGGATGATCAGGGAAGAATGAAAATGGAAGAAATTGAAGGATCGGCTGAAACCATCAAAGCTGACCTTGTTTTACTGGCCATGGGTTTTGTTTCGCCGGATCACGAAGGGTTATTGGATAACCTGGGGGTGGATTATGATGGCAGAGGGAATATTCAGGCCGTTAAACAGAATATGACGTCGCATCCAAAGGTTTTTGCAGCCGGGGATGCAGCACGGGGGGCAAGTCTTGTTGTTCATGCCATACAGAGTGGCCGCGAAGCAGCGTTTCATATTGATGGGTTTTTAAGAGGATAATTGGTTATAGAAAATACAAAAGCTCGTGCAGATTTAAAATCTGCACGAGCTTTTGTATTTATAGCATTTGCCAAAAGTTGTTGGTTAATTCGTTTATTATTTATACCTTTGTTTCTATTGGGTTTTATCCTGATTTATTTGACTATGAGTGAATTGAACAACAAAATTGGCGAACTGAATAAAAACTTTATCGAAAGCGGAAACTACACCGCCGATAACATCCAGGTACTGGAAGGACTGGAAGCAGTTCGTTTGCGCCCTGCTATGTACATTGGTGACATCGGCGTGAAGGGTTTACATCACCTGGCCTATGAGGTCATCGACAACTCGATCGATGAAGCGATGGGTGGTTTCTGTACAACGATCGACGTTACGATCCATCCTGACAACTCCATCCGTGTTGTGGATAACGGTCGTGGTATCCCTACCGGTTTCATGGAAAAAGAAGGTAAGTCGGCGCTGGAAGTCGTACTGACTGTTTTGCATGCGGGTGGTAAGTTTGATAAAGGTTCGTACAAGGTGTCGGGCGGTCTGCATGGTGTGGGTGTTTCCTGCGTGAACGGCCTTTCAAAACACCTAACAGTTACAGTTTATCGCGAAGGCAAGATCTTCCGTCAGGAATATGAAAAGGGGATCCCGCTCTATCCTGTTAAAATCATCGGCGACAGCGAAAGAACTGGCACTGAAGTTCATTTCACTCCTGATGACTCTATCTTCTACGTCACTAATTACGACTATTCCATCCTTACTTCCCGTCTGCGTGAGCTGGCTTACCTGAACAAAGGTATTACCCTCAAAATCACAGACGAGCGTGAGAAAGATGAGAACGGTGACTTCTTATCTGATATATTTTATTCGGAGAATGGACTGCACGACTTTATTCTTTACCTGGATGAGAACCGTGAGAAACTGATGCCGGAACCGGTTTGTATGGTGGGTGAGAAAAATGGGATTCCCATTGAGATCGCCATGCAGTACAACACTTCCTTCTCAGAGAACATCCATTCTTACGTCAACAATATCAATACCCACGAAGGCGGTACTCACCTTGCAGGTTTCAGACGTGGTCTGACGCGTACATTGAAGGGTTATGCCGAGAAGTCGGGTATGCTTTCGAAATTAAAGTTTGACATCAACGGTGATGACTTCCGCGAAGGACTCACAGCCATTATCTCTGCCAAGGTTCAGGAGCCGCTGTTTGAAGGACAGACCAAGACCAAGCTGGGGAATAATGAGGTGATGGGCGCTGTGGATGTCTGCGTTGCTGAAATGCTGACAAACTACCTGGAAGAAAACCCAAGGGAGGCACGCACCATCGTCAACAAGGTTATATTGGCCGCTACGGCTCGTCACGCTGCCCGTAAGGCACGCGAGATGGTCCAGCGTAAAAATGTATTGTCGGGCTCAAGCCTGCCTGGTAAGCTGGCTGACTGCTCTGAAAAAGACCCTGCATTGTGCGAGATCTACCTGGTCGAAGGAGATTCAGCCGGTGGTACGGCTAAACAGGGACGTGACCGGAAGTTCCAGGCTATCCTTCCATTGAGAGGTAAGATCCTAAATGTGGAGAAGGCGATGCAACACCGGATCTTTGAAAGCGAGGAAATCAAGAATATTTTCACTGCTTTTGGTGTCAGTATCGGAACTGTTGAAGACTCGAAGGAGTTAAACCTTTCGAAGATTCGTTATCATAAAGTGATTATCATGACCGATGCCGACGTGGACGGTAGCCACATCGCAACCTTGATCCTTACGTTCTTCTTCCGTTACATGAAGGAGATGATCGAGAACGGTTATGTCTATATCGCCACTCCCCCACTCTATCTGATCAAGAAAGGAGCACAGGAAGAATATTGCTGGACTGAGGAAGAAAGGCAGTTAATCGTTGCCAAGTATTCGAAGGATGGCACCGAGACGGGTGTTCATATTCAGCGGTATAAAGGTCTTGGAGAAATGAACGCTGAGCAGCTTTGGGCTACTACTATGAATCCGGAACATAGAACGTTGAGGCAGGTTACCATTGATAACGGGGCTGAGGCTGATCGGATCTTTGCAATGCTGATGGGGGATGAAGTTCCACCACGCAGAGAGTTCATTGAGAAGAATGCGAAATATGCAAGGATTGATATTTAAATATTATTAATTGCGAACATTACTATAAAAAAAAGAGTCAACCATTTGGATTGACTCTTTTTTTATGGGATTGAATTATCTCTTAATGTTTTACGATTAATTTCTTTGTGGAAAATACTTTGTTATCGAATATAACAGAATAAAAATACAAGCCATTATTAAGATCAGAGGTGATGATAGAGAACTGATTTTTTGATCCCTGAACCGTAATTTCTTTAACTACTGATCCCAGTAAATTGCGAAGTACGACCCGTGCTTCTGAATTTGGGGACGGCAACTGAAAATTTATATCTGTCTGTTGATTGGCAGGATTAGGGTAAGGATTTGAAAACTCGATTCCTTTTGTCAAATCACTACCGATTTCGACTTTATTAGCATGCCATGAATCTGTAGATATTTTTCCTGAAACCCCGTCAGTAATTTTCTGAGAAGTTATCAGCTGTTTTGCTTTGTTCTTTAAAGTGTCAACCGGAATCACTATAGTCGGTACTGAAGCTATAGAAGCTATAGTATTTGCAAATACTAAACTCCCCACAAGCAAACTCATCATCATTAAAAGTATTCTTTTTTTCATACTACCGGATTTCTTATCACTCTTTTATTACAAATACCATGCAAAAGTACACACAATGAACATTTATTACAATCAATAGTTTGTTAAGATCTCTTAATTATGTCCATTTTGAACAACAATTAACGTTTTGTTAATATTCGGTCGATATTGTACTGCAACACGACCTCCTATTTGTTAGTTTAGTTTAGATGGATAAAGGTACGTTCGGTTTAATCTGTTTCGTATTTATATTAATAATTCTTAACATTCTCGATGCATTAATTCAAAATTCAGTCTATAATACAGCTACTCGTTGAAATACCCTAAAATTATTTTGTCATCTGCTTTATTGGGCAGGGTTACTTTAAGCAAAGGCTCAGACTGCATGGCCCGCCGGATCGCAAAATCAGCTTCAGAATTACGGGCCCAGGAACGGCGGGCTATGCCATTGTTGACATCCCAGTGGAGCATTCGCTGAAGCCGTTGGTCGGTATCTTCTGTCCCATCCAGCAACATCCCAAATCCACCATTGATGACTTCGCCCCACCCGACACCTCCACCATTGTGAATACTGACCCATGTTGCCCCACGAAAGGCATCACCGATTACATTGTGGATCGCCATATCCGCTGTAAACCTTGACCCATCGTAAATGTTGGAGGTTTCCCGATATGGGGAATCGGTACCGGAAACATCATGATGATCGCGGCCTATTACTATAGGACCTGTCATTCCGTCCCTGACTGCCTTGTTAAATGCCATCGCAATCCGGGTTCTACCATCGCAATCGGCATAGAGAATCCTGGCTTGCGAACCCACAACGAGTTTGTTTTGTTTTGCTTCACGAATCCAGGTTATGTTGTCTTTGAGCTGTTGTTCGATCTCTGCCGGGACATCCTGCAACATTTCTTCCATGACCTGCATCGCGATCTGATCTGTTAGCTCCAGATCTGATGGATTGCAACTGGTACATACCCAACGGAAAGGGCCAAAACCATAATCAAAACAAAGGGGTCCCATGATATCCTGCACATAAGAGGGATAACGGAAGCTGCCGTCTTCTTTCATTACTGCTGCTCCTGCCCTGCCCGATTCGAGCAAAAAGGCATTGCCATAGTCGAAGAAATACATCCCCTTTGCGGTTAATTTGTTGATAGCTATAACCTGCCGACGGAGAGACTCTTGTACTTTCTCTCTGAACAGTTCAGGCTGGTGGACCATCATTTCATTGGATGCTTCAAATGAAAGACCGGCCGGGTAATATCCTCCCGACCAGGGGTTATGGAGAGAGGTCTGATCGGATCCCAGCTCAACCGGAAAGTCTTCGACGGCTAACCGTTCCCACAAATCAACGACATTGCCCTGATAAGCCAGAGAAACCGTTTCTTTGATCAGACGGGCCATATGGATTCTTTCTATCAGTTCATCGAGGTTGCTGTATACTTCATCAACCCAACCCTGTTCATGGCGGACTGCGACTGCTTTCGGATTTATTTCTGCAATGACACCCACGGCTCCGGCAATGACAGCTGCTTTGGGTTGAGCGCCTGACATACCCCCAAGCCCTGAAGAAACAAATAATTTTCCGGAGAGATCTTCTCCTTGCTGATTGATTTTACGTCCGGCATTCATCAGTGTTATGGTTGTTCCATGAACGATGCCCTGGGGACCGATATACATGTAAGATCCTGCTGTCATCTGGCCATATTGGGTCACTCCGAGTGCATTATATCTTTCCCAGTCATCGGGTTTGCTGTAGTTGGGAATCATCATTCCATTGGTGACCACGACACGGGGTGCATCCTGTTGTGAAGGGAAAAGCCCCATCGGGTGTCCTGAATACATGGAAAGTGTTTGCCGGTCCGTCATCTGGGAGAGGTACTGCATGGTGAGCAGGTATTGGGCCCAATTTTGAAAGACAGCACCATTGCCACCATAAGTAATCAACTCGTGGGGATGTTGGGCAACTGCTGGATCGAGGTTATTCTGGATCATCAGCATGATAGAAGCTGCCTGTTGACACTTTGTAGGATAGTCTTGAATCGGACGGGCAAAGAGGGCATAGGTTGGACGAAACCGGTACATATAGATACGCCCGTATTTGCAGAGTTCTTCAGCAAACTCGGCAGCAAGAATGACATGGTGACGGGGTTCAAAATAACGAAGGGCATTGCGAAGGGCCAGTTGTTTTTCCAGGTTCGAGAGGATGTCTTTTCGGACAGGGGCATGATTCACACCAGGATCATACATTTGTGGTTCCGGTAGCTCAGAAGGAATTCCCCGGAGTATGGCTTTTTGAAAATCTGAATTCGACATAAAACAAAACAAATAAATGGGTGATATAATCGAGTTATTGTTTTACAAAGCTACTATAATTCGTTAAAGAGAAAAAGGTAGTATCTTTATACAAATTTTTATTGCATGGATGCTAAAGAATTCCGCCGCCAGGCATACCTCATGGTTGATTGGATGGCTGATTACATAGAAAACGTTGAAAAACTTCCTGTTAAATCGCAGGTCGCGCCTCATGAAATTTTCAACCAACTCCCCGCTTCACCTCCGCAACAAAGTGAATCGATGGAGACTATTTTCGAAGATTTCAAAAATGTTATCATTCCGGGAATAACCCATTGGCAGAGCCCCAACTTTTTCGCCTACTTTCCGGCCAATAACAGTTACCCTTCGATATTGGGTGAGATGCTCACTGCAGCGCTGGGAAGCCAGTGTATGATCTGGGAAACATCACCTGCAGCTGCAGAACTGGAAGAGATCACCATGAACTGGCTCAAACAGATGACCGGTCTACCGTCACACTGGGAAGGGGTCATTCAGGATTCAGCTTCTTCATCCACTTTGGCTGCTATATTGGCCGCAAGAGAGCGGGCATCGGGTTTTAGCATCAATGACCAGGGCTTCACTACGAAAGAAAAATTCAGGATCTATTGTTCTACAGAGACGCATTCATCCATTGATAAGGCCGTTAAAATTGCTGGACTGGGCAGGGTCAACCTCAAAAAGATCAGTGTTGACAAACAGTATGCATTGAACCCAGAGGCACTGGAACATGCCATCGTTCATGATATGTCAAACGGATTTAACCCAATGTGCGTGGTTGCAACGATTGGAACGACTAGTTCGACGGCGGTTGACCCGATAGAAAAGATTGCTGCCATCTGTAGCAAATACCATATCTGGTTGCATATCGATGCTGCTTTTGCAGGAACGGCGTTGTTATTGCCCGAATACCGATGGATGATTAAAGGGATTGAATCGGCAAATAGCTTTGTATTCAACCCACACAAATGGATGTTTACCAACTTCGATTGTTCCGCATTCTTTGTAAGGGATAAAGAACCGCTTTTGCGTACTTTTGAAATCCTGCCCGAGTACCTCAGGACCACTACCAGGGGTAAAGTCAATGATTACAGGGATTGGGGTGTGCAACTGGGTCGCAGGTTCAGGGCGCTGAAGCTTTGGTTCGTGATCCGGAACTTTGGGGTGGAGGGACTTCAGGAGAAGATCAGATATCACATCGAACTTGGACAATATTTTAAAGGACTCGTTGAAAATCATCCTGAATTTGAAATCCTTGCACCCGTGCATTTTAATGTGGTGTGCTTCAGATTTATCCCCGAGGGTATCAACGACATGGACCAGATCAATGACTTAAATGAATTGTTATTGAAGAATCTCAACAAATCGGGAAAAATTTATCTCACGCATACCCGCTTGGGCAGCAAATACACGTTAAGGATGGTGATTGGCCAGACCAATGTTACACGCGAACATGTTGATGCAGCATGGGAATTGATTTGTGCAACGGCAAAAAGTTTGTAAACCCAACCCAAATAATAAATACTTAGGAAACCTGATGAGAATCATGACACAGGTTGAAAAATATGCCATTGCAAAAAAATAACAGGCCTATGGAACTAGTTGCCACTAAAATTCCGGATTTACCCCTGGATGAACTCAATTCGATGCTGGAAAAACAGATCGAGGGAAATGAGGTCAACCGGATAATGGGGATCACAAATAAAGATCATGCTTTCCGCTCAGCAGCAGGGAGTCTGTTGCTTGCACAAATGGTTTGCCGCATCAGTGGTTACCCTGTTTCATCGATCAGCATTCACCGGTATCCGAATGGTAAACCATTTCTACCTGATTTCCCTAACCTACATTTTAATATCACACACACGGATCATCTCGCAGTACTGGCCATCGACTCACACCTTGTAGGGGTTGATATCGAAAGGGTTTCTGTTGCAAGGATGGCTATTGCAAACCGCTTCTTTAGTGATAGCGAAAAGGAGATACTGAATAATTGCCCGGATGATCAACGCGACCTGCTCTTCTATAAGTTATGGACTATCCGTGAGAGTTTTGTTAAGGCTATAGGAATAGGTATATTTGGGACAATGGGTGATTTTTCTCCGGAACTGAATGAATCGGTTTGGCAGGTGAATCATTCAGACTCGGGTTTGTGGAATATCAGGCATTATAAATTAGAGTCTGATTATCTGGTCGCCCTTTGTTCAAAGAATCCAGTGTTCCCGGAGGAGATCGAATTGATCGATTTTATGAATTTGTTTGATTAAAATTGGTCAACAAAAAAAGAGCTGGTGCAGATTTAAAATCTGCACCAGCTCTTTTTTTGTTGTAATTTAATTAGTTGATAACGATAACTAAGTATTTCGAACCTTTCCAGAAAGCGGTTGGGTCTGTGATAACAAATTTATCAACACTCTTCTTAGTGCCATCAAAACGGTATGAGTCTGATGGATGTATAGTCAACAGTCTGGCTCTCTTGACTCCCAAAGGAATCTCATTAAACTTAGTGATGTCAACCTTTGTAAAGTAGTCTTTATTCAAAGCGTTATTTACCTTGTTGGCTTTTCCGATACCAATAAATCCACCTTCTTTAGTAATAACTCCCTTTGCTACCAGTTCTTTAGAAGTTCCGAATACATAATAAGCCGTATTCATCACTTCGATCTGACCAGCAATTTTTGTATCTTTTTCCTGATTAACTGTACGCAATGTATCAATGCGTGAATTCAATGTTTCAACAGTGAAATTCATTGCTGTTAATTTGGTCTTGAGATCTGCAATTTCAGTTTCTTTTTGCGTTACTGTTGCGGTAAGACTTTCTACAGATTGTTTAAATCCTTCTATTTCGATATTCAAACCTTTCATCTTTTCGTTCAGAGAATTTACCATTCCCCTGTTACGAGCCATCAGAGCATTGATTGCTTTAATGTTTTCTGCGATCTTTTCGCGTACATCAGCTTTCATTTCTACACCCGTACGTGTACTTTCCTGTATTACTTTTTGTTTATTACGGATAAGAGAAAGATTCTGTTCAATTTGATTCAGGGACTCGAATAGTTGGCTATAGGCTGAGTCTTTTTGCTGAGCCTGTGACATTAATTTCTGATTCTCTACCTTAAGTGCTTCGACTTCAGGATTAAGTTTTGGCTTGGACGGTTCACAAGCGAAAATAATTGGAATCAATAAAAAAATCAAATACTTTTTCATGGTTTCTTGGTTAAATTTGAATATAAATGATATTAAAAAGTGTGCCAAAATCAATTAGAGATGCAAAAATAGGCAAAAAACTACCTGTCAGATGGGTACTTAGGCTTTTGAGGATAAATAGGAGATATAAACAACCCGGAATAAGTAAAGTTTTATAAATTATGTGGAAAATTTTCCCATAACGGGGTCACTGAGCCTTTCGAATGACCAACCTAAATCATACGTAGGTCACTTCGGCAAGTTCAGTGACCACGTTAATGGATTTCGAAATATTATTTCCAGTATTTTCCGCGGTTTATTCTTTTGGTCAAGAATGAGTATGCGTGAAAGAAAACGAAGAAGATCTCAAAAAACGGTATCAGCAACCAAAAATTGGTTTCGTTGAGTCGCTTCATGATTCGTTTATAGATAAATGCACTGGAAAACAACCGACTACAAAATATGGGAAACAACCATAATGGTTGATAAAAGAGTATGGCCAGGAAAAGAAATGTGGTATAAAATAGGATTTCAGATAAAGGATACAAAAACAGCAGTACCTTATGATAAAACCTGTAATGTCCGACCGTTGAAAGATGTCTCCGCTTTTGACTAATCCATTCGACCCAGGTTTTCTTTGGGGCAGAAAGGGTGAAAGAGTCCGGTGATATCTCAATTCGGGTATTTTGACTATTGGCAACCTCATTGATAAATAAATCATCGTCACCTGAGGGGATACCGTAGTGGCTGATAAATCCTTTATTCTTATAAAATAGGGATTTCCGATACGACAGATTGCGACCTACACCCATATATGGTATGCCTGCGAGTGCAAAAGAAAGATAACTCATGGCAATACGCATGGTATCAAACCGGATCAGTTTGTTGAGCAACCCCTTACTCTTCTGATATCCGCCATATCCGAGTACAACTTCAATGGAAGAATCATGATAACGTGACTGTATCCGGTCAATCCAACCTGGTGAAGCGGGGACACAATCAGCATCAGTCAACAGTAGGATTTCATGTTGAGCAGACTTGATCCCTATAGATAGTGGAAATTTCTTGCCTTTAAAACTATTCAAACTCTCGGTGAGATCGACAATTTTAAGGTTAGGATACTTTTTAGCAAAGTCTCTGAGCAGGTAAATGGTCTCATCGTCGGAGGCATCGTTGACGACCACGACTTCAAATTCAGGGTAATCCTGCTCAAGGATCGATGGCAAAAAAGTCAATAGGTTTTGGTATTCATTTCTTGCACAAACTACTACAGATACCGGTAGTTTTTGATCAGAGACGTTCTTGTCGTGTCCGAATGCTATGCGACTGTAAAAAACCCAAAAGTATACCAGTTGAAATAAGGTGGCAACTCCGAATACAGCAAAAACTATAAAGAGTATCTGTTCAGTAAAAAGTTGGTGAAGCATCAATTATAGTTTTTGGTTTTGCAAAATTATTTAATCTCAGACAAGAAAACCTATCTTTGCAAAATTATAGGTTTAAAAAATGAAAACCTATATTTCAACGCCAAATGAATGAAATTTACACTCCAAAATACCGATAATAAATCTAAAGCCAGAGCGGGTGTTATTAACACCGGCCATGGCGACATTCTCACCCCTATTTTTATGCCGGTTGGTACTGCCGGATCTGTCAAGGCACTTCATATCCGGGATGTTGCCGACGATGTCAAGGCTCAGATTATTTTGGGCAATACCTACCATTTGTATCTGAGACCGGGACTGGATATTATTGAACAGGCCGGAGGACTCCATGGTTTTAATGGATGGAACTTCCCAATTCTTACCGATAGTGGCGGTTACCAGGTCTACTCTTTGACTGAACGCAGGAAGATGAAGGAAGAAGGAGTTACCTTTCAGAGTCACATTGATGGTTCACGACACCTGTTCTCACCTGAAAAGGTAATGGATATTCAAAGGGTTATCGGTGCAGATATCATCATGGCTTTTGATGAATGTCCTCCTTATCCAAGTGAATATGAATACGCCAAAAAATCGATGGAGATGACACACCGTTGGCTTGACCGGTGTTTTGAACGTTTTAATTCGACTGAACCCAAATACGGATATTCTCAAGCGCTCTTTCCCATTGTCCAGGGCAGCACATTTCGTGACCTGCGGATCCAATCATCGGAATATATAGCCTCGAAAGGGGCCGAAGGCAATGCCATTGGGGGTGTGGCTGTTGGAGAGCCTGCTGAGCTCATGTACGAGATGACTGAGTTGGTGTGTAGTATTTTACCAACAGATAAACCCCGTTACCTGATGGGTGTCGGTACACCGGCAAATATACTCGAAGCCATCGCTTTGGGGGTAGATATGTTTGATTGTGTGATGCCTACACGCAATGGCAGAAACGGTATGTTGTTCACCAGTCAGGGAATCATCAATATTAAAAACGAGAAATGGAAAAATGATTTCAGCCCTATCGATATTGATGGTGTCTCTTTTGTAGATAGTCATTATTCAAAAGCGTATCTTCGTCATTTATTTATATCAAAGGAGATGCTGGGGCCGATGATATGCAGCAATCACAATCTGGCATTTTATCTCTGGTTAGTGACAAAGGCAAGGAAGCACATCATTGAGGGTGACTTCGTGAACTGGAAAAATCAGATGGTAAAACAATTGCAGGTTCGTTTGTAGAACTGATCTTTATTTTCAACTTGTTAAAATGATGCAGAATCGATTTAGAAACAGTCTTTCAGGTATAACTTCCAACTTTCGGATCATTGATCGTTACATCATCCGAAAGTTCCTTGGAACATTTGTCTATGCCATTATTCTGTTAGCAGTCGTTATCATTATCTTTGATATTTCTGAAAAAATAGATGACTTTATTCAAAAACAGGCCCCATTGAAAGCCATCGTTTTTGATTATTACCTGAACTTCCTACCTTTCTTTATTAACAAGTTCACGGCTCTGTTTACATTCATCTCTGTCATATTCTTCACTTCAAAAATGGCAGGAGACACCGAAATTATTGCCATACTCAACAGTGGGGTCAGTTTTAAGCGGTTTCTGCGTCCTTACATTTTCGGTGCAATTGTCCTGTCACTGTTTTCATTTATGCTTACCAACTTTGTGATACCCAAAACCATCCATAGGATGATTGATTTTGAATCAAGATATGTCAAGAAGCAGAACCCGACCAATTACACAAACATTCACATGCAGATTGAGCCTGGAACCTTTATTTATGTTGAATCATATAACAGTCAGGCCAATAGTGGATACAAATTCACACTTGAGAAAACTGAAAAGAGTAAGGGGTTGGTCTACAAGCTTGAAGCTGAAGCGCTTGTATGGGATACCATCAAGAGAAAATGGACTATCAATAACTTTTATGAAAGGAAGTTACTCCCAAATGGTAATGAGATAATTCAAAAAGGAACTACCAGAAATATTGCCTTAAATGTAAAACCTGAAGAATTCAATATTGATACGGATAATGTCATGTATATGAATTTCTTTGAGTTACGTAATTTTATACAAAAAGAAAAGCTTAAAGGTTCATCACAAATCAACCGATATCTGGTTGAGATGCACCAGCGTTTTGCTTTTCCTTTTGCCGGAATCATATTAACACTCATCGGGGTTGCGCTGTCCAGTCGAAAGGTAAGAGGCGGAACAGGACTGCATTTGGGTTTTGGAATCGCCATTACCTTTACTTATATCCTCTTTTTGCAGGTCACAACAGTATTTGCACGTTTTGGTGAAGTTCCACCAGCATTGGGGGTTTGGACACCGAATATAATATTCGGGCTCGTTGCATGGTATTTGTTATGGAAAGCGCCTAAATAAAGAGGATGACCACAAGGGCCATCCCTCCATTAAGCATTTTCTTCATGGTAAAAACAACCAGGGAATTCATCCGGTGCATTTACCGGTTTATTGAAAATGCCGAAAACCGATGAACCACTCCCACTCATGGATGCATAAACGGCTCCCATTTCATACAACCGGTTCTTTATTGCAGCGATCTGAGGGAACCTTGGGAAAATCGTCTTCTCAAAATCATTTATAATAACATCACGCCATTCAGATACAGGCAGTTGTATCATCTCTTTTAATGATCGGTCAGGAACTACAGGAGAAGTACCGGCATAGGCCTCTGCAGTACTCACGAACACAGGTGGCTTCACGACTACGATGATGAATCCTGCCAGGTTTAGCGAAACAGCAGCCATCATTTCTCCTTTCCCAAATGCATAGACGGGTTTGTTGATCATAAAGAATGCACAGTCACTTCCCAAAACAGATGACATTTCAGTCAGTCGTTCATTTGACAACCCGACACCACTAAAGGTATTGATCATTTTTAATGTGAAAGCAGCATCTGATGACCCTCCACCCAAACCTGCACCTACCGGAATTTTTTTCATTAGAACAATCTTCACAGGTTGTACATCAATCTCTTTTTGCATCAACCGCAATGCCTTCATGCATAAATTTTGCTCAGTATCACCATCCAGTTTCTCACCCTCTGACACAAACTCATCTGTTAAATGAACTGCGGGAAGTATCTCCAGGGCATCACATAATGTGAGGGGATAGAAAACAGTCTCGATGTCGTGGAAGCCATCGGATCTTTTGGCAACAATATTCAGTCCGATGTTAATCTTACAGTTAGGAAATGATATCATAGAGATAATTTATCCGCAAATATAAACATCAAAAAATTCATTACACAGAAAGAGTTAGAACACTATCTTATTCATTGCAAAAAAATTAACTTTGTATCAAAATAGAACGAATATGTCTTTTGCTTTGCCATTATTTAATTCAGTTATCTCCTGGCTTTTGAAAAAAAGAGTCCATCAGATTGAACTATTCATGAAATATCCCGAAGAAGTTCAGTCGGAATGGTTTATCAAATTGGTCAGTACTGCTAAAGATACAGAATGGGGGCGAAAATATGATTTTAAATCGATCAGAACGATGGAACACTTCAAAGAACGTGTTCCGGTAAGTTCTTACGAAGATATGCAACCTTTCATAGACCGTCTGCGCAAAGGAGAACAAAACATTCTCTGGCCTTCTGATATCCGCTGGTTTGCCAAATCATCGGGAACCACCAGTAGCAAAAGTAAGTTTATCCCTGTGAGCCAGGAAGCTTTGGATGAATGTCATTTCAAGGGAGGCAAGGATATGTTGGCACTTTATTGCAACAACAATCCTGAAACGCGACTCTTTGAAGGAAAGTCTATTGGCATGACAGGTCATTTCTCTATAGATGATCTTGATGCAGGCACTTATTATGGTGACGTATCGGCCATTCTGGTTAAGAACCTGCCTTATCTCGTTGAGTTGATCCGCACACCCGATAAGTCTATCGCCTTGATGGATGAGTGGGAAGACAAGATCGAACAAATGGCCCGACAGACCATCCATGAAAATGTGACCAATATAGCAGGAGTTCCTTCATGGACACTCTTATTATTGAAGCACGTCCTGGAAATAACAGGAAAAGATAACTTAAATGAAGTATGGCCAAACTTTGAATTGTATATCCATGGGGGTGTCAACTTTTCACCTTATCGCGAAAACTTTAAAAAGATTGCACCTCCCGACCTCAATTATCTGCAGACCTACAACGCCTCAGAAGGGTTCTTCGGGATCCAGGACAGGTTGGGTGAAGATGATATGCTATTGATGCTGGATTATGGTATTTTCTATGAGTTCATGCCGATGGAAGAGGTAGGGAAAAGTTTTCCAAAGACCCTCATTCTGGATCAGGTGGAAACCGGGAAAAATTATGCTCTTATCATTTCTACTAATGCCGGTTTATGGCGATACCTTATTGGCGATACCATAGAATTCACTTCGCTCCGTCCATACCGGATCCGGGTCACAGGTCGCACCAAAAACTTCATCAATGCATTCGGCGAAGAATTAATCGTTGACAATGCTGAACGGGCTCTAGCCATTGCTTGTGAAAAGACAAAAAGTGCTATCACCGAATATACAGCAGCACCGATTTATTTTAACGACAATGCTAATGCTGCTCATGAATGGCTGATAGAATTTGAAGTAGCGCCCGAAAACCCCGAATACTTTGTCGAGATGTTTGACAATGCATTAAAATCACTCAATTCAGATTATGAAGCCAAACGTTATCATGATATGATATTAAGAAAACCTGTTTTACGGATGCTTCCAAAAGACACTTTCTACCACTGGCTCAAGAAAAAGGGCAGATTGGGTGGACAATTTAAAGTCCCTCGTTTATCCAATAACAGAGAATATGTTGAAGAAATTCTTGCATTGTCAAAAACGGCTTGACCAAAACACAAAAACTTTCTATCTTCGCAATGATGAAAAAATCTATGCACATAGCCATAGCAGGAAATATCGGTTCGGGCAAAACCACTCTTACCCGCCTGCTTGCCAAACAATTTGGCTGGAATCCCCATTTTGAAGATGTGGACACCAATCCTTATCTGTCGAGTTTTTATGAAGACATGAAACGATGGTCTTTCAACCTCCAGATCTATTTTCTCAACAGCAGGTTCCGTCAGGTAGTGGATATCCGCAACAGCGGTCTCACCGTAATTCAGGACAGGACGATTTATGAAGATGCCTATATCTTTGCTCCCAATCTCCACGAGATGAGCCTGATGTCGAAGAGAGACTTTGAAAACTATAGGTCGCTGTTTGATTTAATGAGTTCATTTATAGAGCCTCCCGATTTGTTGATTTACCTCAGGGCCAGTGTTCCTACATTGGTCAGACAGATTCAGAAACGGGGTCGTGACTATGAGGCATCTATTCGCCTCGATTATCTCAAGAGTCTGAACGACCGTTACGAGTCGTGGATAGATACTTATAAACATGGTAAGCTATTGATCGTTGATGTTGACAATATCAACTTTTCGGAAAACCCCGAAGATCTTGGGAATATCATTGATAAAGTGAATGCTGAACTTCATGGTTTATTTTAGTTAACTGATGAAGATAGCCGGAATTATACCTGCCCGATATGCCTCTACCCGTTTCCCGGGAAAGCCATTGGCCATGATTGGTGGAATGAGCATGATCCGGAGAGTTTACGAGCAGTGTCTCAAGGCTGAATCGCTCAACATTGTTGTCGTAGCAACTGATGATCTCCGTATTGTAGATCATGTCAGTTCTTTTCACGGTAATGTCATCATGACATCTGCTGATCATCGCAGTGGAACAGACCGGTGCAATGAGGCGCTGAATAACATGCTGATGACGAATACGGATCGGTACGATATCGTGGTCAATATCCAGGGGGATGAACCATTCATCGATCCCTCTCAAATCAATGCGGTAGCAGCATGTTTCGAAGATCCTTATGTTGATATTGCTACATTGGCCCGTAAGATTGATTCAATTGAAGAACTTTTAAATCCCAATGCTGTAAAAGTCGTTACCGGCAATAAGAAACAGGCGCTTTATTTTAGCCGGAGCCCCATACCTTTTATCCGGAACCATGAACAGGAAGACTGGATGAATCATGGGAGTTTCCTTAAACACCTTGGTCTTTATGCCTATAGATCCAATGTTTTAAAAGCTATTGCCAAACTTCCTGCCGGGATACTCGAAAACCTTGAATCGCTTGAACAACTGAGATGGCTGGAGAATGGATATCGCATTTCAGTTGAACTCACTGATAAAGAGGGTGTATCCATCGACACACCTGAAGATCTCACAAAACTTATGAACATTATTTGGTAAATAAGCTCTTGTATGATATCTTCGCAATTACAAAAAATCGAATGTATGAAGATTGGTTTTTATATCGGAGCGCTTCTTTACCAACATGATTGTGTGGTTATCCCAGGTTTTGGAGGCTTCATTGCCAACTATACCCCTGCATTCATTCACCCGGTTCAGAATACTTTTAACCCTCCCTCACGGCAAATTATGTTCAATGCCAGCCTGTTTCATAACGATGGATTGCTGACCACACATATCGCCGGTGAAGAAGGGATCAGCTTTGATCAGGCGTTAAACCGCATAATCGAAGAGGTAGCTGCAATCCATAAAGAACTCAAATCGGGAAAGACGATACATCTTGATGGTTTTGGATCTCTACGTATCAATCATGAAAACAGCATTGTCTTTACACCCAAATCTGCCAACAATTGGTTAGAAGAGGCTTACGGATTGCCCACTTTTGTCTCACCACCGATCAGACGTTCAGATTATCAGTTTAACCAGGATGGTCAGGAAAAACGCAATGGAATTCATTTACCAATAGCGGTCAGGCGTTTTGCTGCTATTGCTGTTCCATTACTGGCTATCGGATTGTGGAGTTTATTCAATACAGACCGGATTACTGCTTTTACTTCAAATTATAGTAGTGTTTTCCCATCTGAAATTTTATCGCAGTTCAGTGTATCTTCAATTAAAAAAAGTATCCCTGTTTACGTACTCTCACATTCGAAGTCATCAACGGTTAAGACAGATGTCAAACCTTTATCAACAACAAATGAGGTGATTGCTGAACCATTAGTAAACACAGAAAAATCTAAAAATAGTTCTGCTTCCGTTGCAGAAAACAAGTCAGTTGGTTCAGTACATTTTTATATCATCGGTGGGGCTTTCAAATCAAAAGAAAATGCGGATAAAATGATAGAACAGCTAAAGACTAAAAACTTTAGTGCTACCATAGCAGGACAAAACAAAAAAGGTTTGTATCTCGTGAGCGCGGCAAGTTGTGATGATGCAAGTCAGGCAACGTTAAAACTGCAAGAGGTGCTTGAAAAAGGCATTAAAGCTGCATGGATATTGAAAAACAAAGACCTTTAATTTCATCTATTCCTTCAATAAATAATACTTTGGGTAAGAACAAATTAGAACGCTTTGCTGAAAACAAGACGTTTGAGCATTTCTTTCAGCCCTCTTTTGATGACCTGATGTCGGGCTTCTCATTAAAAGGAAAGTGGCATGCCGATTTTTTTGGCAACAACAATCCTATCATTTTAGAACTTGGTTGTGGTAAAGGGGAATATACGGTTAGCCTGGCGACGAAATATCCCGGGGCTAATTTTATTGGTCTGGATAAAAAAGGGGCACGGTTATGGCGTGGTGGCAAGACCAGCAAAGAGAATCAGTTGAATAATGTTGCGTTTGTCAGGACACGCATTGAGCAAATCGAGCATTTATTCAACCCTGATGAGGTATCCGAAATCTGGATTACTTTTCCGGAGCCTCAACCCAGGAATGCTAAAGCTAAAAAGAGGTTCACTTCTCCACAATTTATAGAGCGATTCAGGAAGATTATGAAGCCTGATGGAATTATTCACTTAAAGACAGATAGCGATCTCTTCTACGACTATACCCTTGATGTTATCAGGGAAGATGGACATGAATTGATCTATTCAAACTCAGACCTATACAGAGACAAGGAGGATCACAAGATAAAAGATGTGATTGCCGTTCAGACATTCTATGAAAAGATATGGCTGGCAGATGGATTTAAAATCAAATATCTGGAGTTTAGGCTTGGATAAAAACTTACCTTATTAAAATAAGAAGAGACGCAAAATTTTGCGTCTCTTCATTTTATGTGACATTCGCTTTTAAATTACCCTACAATGTCAAATTTGAGTTCCCTTGGATTAACACAAAGAACCGGAATCTGAGTTGTGTTGAAAATAATTTCCTCATCATAACTACCCAGAATAAATGAAGGGACTACCTTGTTATCAGGAGATGTCATGATCATGATCATATCATAGTTATTGGATGTTGCAAAATCAATCGTATGTTTTGAGAAGTGTGAATGTTTTTCAGCTTCTTTAAACGTGTACTTGACATTATTTTTATCTAATATGCGAGCAATTTCGTGTGCTGATTCATAAATCAGATCGCCTGCGTCACCGATTACCAGGATATGGATAGTAGCACCAAATTCTCTTGAAATATAAGTAGCCCATGCAGCTTTCTCAGGTGTACAAAGATCACTTGTAATTGGCAGAACGATATCAAGATATCCTTTATTTGGACGCATTTGAACTACTACGACAGGAACAGTAGAACTGGTAACTACCTTTAGAGCAAAACTGCCTGTAAAGTGCTGGATTCCGGCTTTTCCATGTGTGCCCAGATAAATCAAATTAGCACCTACTTCGGCTGCCACATCACTGATAGTTGTAAAAATACTTCCTTCGCGAGAAAGGTACTCAACCACTACTCCACTCTTGCCCTGCAAATCTTCTGCAAGAACTTTTAATCTGTGGATGATTGATTCTTCAGGTAAATTCTCTTCTTTGAGGTAAGCTTTGGTTTCCGAATTCACTACATGAAGCAGTACAACTTTAAAATTCAAAAGTTTTGCAGTATCTATTGCCTGACTTGCTGCATTGGTACACACTTCCGAGAAATCTGTTGGAACGAGGACGATGTTTTTAAAATTTGCGATCATGGTTGAAAATTGCGTTTGTTTATAAATCAGTTTATGAATTTCAGGATTTAGGATATGACAAATATAGCAAATTGTGAATGAGAGTAAGTTATTTTATTGTTACTTTTTTATATGAATTTGAATATTTCATTTATTTATTACAAAAGTATATCAGAAACACTGAAATGTTACATCCTTTTGTAACAAAATGTTTGATCCTTTTTAACCGGTTTATTGATTTAGGTATTTCAAAAAACCAAAGTTATGGCATTCTATTTTTCCATCGATTCTCTAAGTTGAATGAGTGTTGCAACGACTGATGGATCAGCCAGTGTCGAAATATCACCCAGATCTTCTACCTGCATTGCTGCAATCTTTCTCAGGATCCTGCGCATGATCTTTCCGGAACGTGTTTTGGGTAATCCCGGAGCAATCATAATCAAATCAGGTGTTGCAAAAGCACCAATATGACGACGGACTTCGTTGCGTAACTCACCAATCACTTCAAGATCGTCTTCATGCCCTTCGTTCATGACCACATATGCGAAAACACCTTCTCCTTTGATCTCATGAGGGTACCCAATGACTGCAGCTTCCGAACAAAATGGGTGAGCAACCAGTGCACTTTCAATTTCAGCAGAACCCAGACGGTGTCCGGAGACATTCATCACATCATCAACACGACCCGTAATCCAGTAATACCCATCCTTATCTCTTATTGCACCATCACCGGTTAAATAATATCCTTTAAACACAGATAAATAAGTCGAAACAAAACGCCTGTGATCACCTTGTATTGTCCGGGCCATCGCAGGCCATGCATTTTTAATTGCGAGTAAACCGGAAACATTGTTGCCGGTTATTTCAACTCCTTCGTCAGATAAGATAACAGGTTCGATGCCAAAGAAAGGCAAAGTTGCTGATCCGGGCTTAGTCGGAGTAGCTCCCGGCAAAGGGGTTATGATGATTCCACCGGTCTCGGTCTGCCAGTAAGTATCGACAATTGAACAACGACTTTCACCTACCACTTCGTAATACCATTTCCAGGTCTCGGGGTTAATTGGTTCACCAACTGTCCCGAGGATTCGTAAACTGGAACGGTCATATTTCTTAACAAAGGCATCTCCCTCCCTATGAATGGATCTTATAGCCGTGGGAGAAGTATAAAACTGATTGATTTTGAGCCGCTCGACCATCTCCCAGTAACGACCGGCATCCGGGTAAACAGGTGTGCTTTCAAATAATACCGTCGTTCCTCCATTCAGTAATGGTCCATAAACGACGTAAGAATGTCCCGTTATCCAACCAATATCTGCCACACAGGCATATACATCCCCTTCCTTGTAATCAAACACATACTTATGAGTGATGGCACAATAGATCAGATATCCTGCTGTGGTGTGTGACAATCCTTTTGGTTTCCCAGTACTACCAGAGGTATAAAGCAAAAACAGGGTGTCTTCTGAATCCATGTGCTCAATGGGACAATAAGGACGTTCGTTTTGCATGGCTTCCTGCATCCAAATATCACGTTGAGGATAGAACGGGATTTTATTCCCGGTCCTCTTTGCAATAAATACATGTTGTACGGTAGGACAGGCCATTACTGCTTCATCCACCATACGTTTGAGGGGAATCAGTTTCCCGCCCCTGATGCCTTCATCGGCAGTGATCACCGCACGGCATTCGGAATCGTTGATTCTGTCGCGTAATGCATCAGCACTGAATCCGGCAAATACCACCGAGTGTACTGCACCTATACGCGCACAGGCAAGCATTGCATAAACCGCTTCAGGGATCATGGGCATATAGATCGCTACACGATCTCCTTTTCGGATGTTATTATGTCGCAATACATTTGCAAACCGTGATACTTCTTGTTGCAACTCTTTGTAAGTGATTCTTTTTTCATGGCCAGGTTCATCAGCCTCCCAGATGATAGCAACCTGATCGCCCCTATCCTTAACATGGCGGTCAACACAGTTTTCACACGCATTCAACTTGCCGCCCAGATACCAGGATATCAGACCTTCAGTAAAATCACAATCACTGACCAATTGAAATTCATGTCGCCAGTTCAAAACAGTCCGGCCTAAATGTTCCCAAAAGGCATTGGGGTCATTTATACTTTTATCATATAAAATTTTATATTCCTCTAAAGAAGTAATATGAGATTGATCAAATAGTTGTTGATTCGGCAAGTACAAATTTTCTGGGGTAGAATCCATAACAGTGAGATTAAAATTTATCTTGATTTTAGAGGATATTTGTTGGTGATTATATCAACAACCAACATATTCTTTTGTTACATTTTAAAAACTTTTTAGCTAATAACGTTGATCAGTGTATAAGTCTAGATATTAGCTGAAATTTCAGTATCTAGCGGTAGAACAACTTTAAAAGTACTTCCATGACCAGGTTCACTTTCTACAAAAATATTACCATTGTGTTTCTGAACAAATTCTTTGATCAACAGTAAACCTAAACCTGTTCCTTTTTCGTCATTCGTACCAGGAGTGGAATGATTGACGTCGAGTCTGAATAATTGATCGCGTGTCAGTTCATCCATTCCTATTCCATTATCTTTAATACTGATTTCGACCTGATGATCATGAACGGCTGACGATAATTCTATTTTCCCGTTTTGGTGAGTAAATTTTATCGCATTGGTAATGAGATTCCTCAATATACTTTTAAGCATATTACAATCAGCCTGAACATCTGTTTCTTCGGTTATATTGTTCGCTAAGTTTATATTTTTTTTGTCTGCAAACTGATTCAGATTATCAATAATATCAGCAGCAATTTCTTTCAATGACAATTTTTCAGGGCAAAAGATCATTTGACCCCGGTGGGTATTGGCCCAGTCGAGGAGGTTTTCAAGCAACCTGAATGTCTGATGCGCAGACGAATAAATCAGATTTGAATATTGCTCAATGGCATCCAGATCATTGTCACGCACCTCTTCCCTTAATAGTTCGCTAAAGCCAAGAATATTGTTGAAAGGATTTTTTAAATCGTGGGCAATAATAGAGAAGAATTTGTCTTTAGTAGCGTTTAACTCTTTCAGTTCACCTACATACAAATTGATTTTCTCCTCAGCAATCTTTCGGTTCGTGATATCGTGTGAAATGCCAAAAGTGCCGAAGATCTTACCATCTTTGTTGTATAATGGCATCTTCGAGGTTAGCGCCCATTTTATTGATCCATCTGAAAAGGTTTCTTTCTCCTCCAGGTTATCAATCGGGATACCGGTTTTGATAATGTTCATTTCATCATTGAAAGCCCGCATGGCATGCTCGTCGGTAAACAAATCGAAATCAGTGAGGCTTTCCATCATTCTGGTATTCTGCATACCATGACGGTTTACCATGGCCATGTTTACACGAATAAACTTACTGTCCAAGTCCTTAAAATAGATCTGATCCGGAATATTATCCATCAGGATATCCATCAGGGTACGTTCAGTCTCAATGACCAATTCGGCTTTTTTTAAATACGTGATATTATGGGAAATGATGACAATGCCAATAATTTTACCTTCACTATCCTTGACAGGCAAACCACGATGATTAAAGATCATGCCGTCTTTGAAAGGAATTTCACACTCCTGAGGCATCCCTGTCTTCAGAATTTTTTTAATGGGGCATTTGGAACAATTGTGATCTTCGGCATGAAATACCTCATAACAATACCTCCCAACCATGGTTTCGGGTTCAACTTTATAGGCATCCCTGATGGTCTTATTCACCCAGATAATTTTATTATCAGGGCTCATATAGTAAACAAAATCAGTTACATTGTCAAGAATCTGAATGAAATCCAGTGAGCCATTCAGACTATTCAAACCAATAAATTGATTGTCCATTACCTCATTGTTTTGGACGAAATTAATATAAAATATTCATTAAAAAGAAATATTTATTATTTTATATTACTTACCCGTGAAAGTTGATTTCGCTTCGTAAGCATTTTATTTGCAGGTCGTCAATAACAGTTTCAAATGTTTAAGTTGTTTCCGGACCACCCCTTTTACTCCCCCGGTATAGTTCATACTTATTTAATTTACATTCCAGTTGTCCATTGTACAATTTTATTTTCCGGGATGGTTTCAGACCGATGAACTTTAAAGCCTCCAGGTTTGCACTGATAATCCAGGCATCGCATCCATTGTAAAAATGTTTGAGTCGTGTACCGATTTCTCTGTAAAATTCAACAATATCATCACTTTGTAAACGCTCGCCATAGGGAGGATTCAAAACAATGATACCGGGATCCACTTCAAGGGTTGAAGTCAAAAAGTCACTGTTTTTAAATGTGATACAATCTTCCACTCCTGCCCTGCGTGCATTCTGAATGGCTATTTCGATAGCTCTCTTTTCCATATCAGAGGCAAATATTTTCCCTTCGAAAGATTTGATTTTTGACTCGGCTTCCATTTTGACCTGTTCCCACAATTTGGGATCAAAATCGTTCCATTTTTCAAAGGCAAAATGGCGCAACCTTCCATTGGGGATGTTTTGGGCTATTAAAGCGGCTTCAATTGAAAAAGTGCCCGAACCACACATAGGATCGAAAAAGTTACTTTTCTTATCCCATCCCGATAGAAGGATAATTCCGGCTGCCAGTACTTCACTGATGGGCGCAAAAACCTGTTCGAGCCGGTAACCCCGTTTACTGAGTGGCAATCCTGTACTGTCTATTGAAACCGAACAAGCTATTTCAGAAATATGTATATTAATCTGCAAGTCAGGATCATCAACATTTATTGATGGTCGGATTCCATCAATCTCCCTGAATTGATCTACAATAGCATCTTTTGATTTTAGAGCAACGAACTTCGAATGGGTAAAAACCTCTCCACTGGTTGTACCGTCAATTGCAAATGTCTGATCGGTTGTTAATTGTTCGCTCCAGTTAATTTTTTTCACTCCATTGTAAAGCTCTTGTTCGTTTAATGCATCAAAAGTTGCAATGGGTTTCAATATCTTTAAAGCAGTGCGAAGATATAAATTGCATTTATACAATAATGCCAGGTCTCCCCTGAACTTAACAGCCCGGCTGAGGATTTCAATATCATTGGCTCCCAATTCGTTAAGCTCCGATGCCAGTATTCCTTCCAACCCAAACTGGGTAGTTGCTACAATGTCAAAATTTTTCAAGTTATAATTTATAAGAGGTTCATTGTTGATTTAATAATATCAAACTAATTTTACAGCGTTAAATTGCAAAAACAACTTACAATTATATGGTTAATTTTGTAAGATTCGAAACATGTTCCATTTTAAGCCAAAAAGGCTAAAAGACAATGTTACGAAATATCATGCAAGCAACAAAATTACTGATTATTAAAGAATAAATAATAAAAGATTAAGACATAAAACCAGTTTTCAACTAAAAAGACAACAATGATATTCTCCTTTAAAACTAAATTATTTGTTTTTATCATAATGGCGCTAGTGCTTACGGTAAACGGATATAGCCAAATAAACAAACACGTTGATCCCAATGAAGTCCAGGATGAAGGCTCTAAAATTATACGGATCAATAAAATAATCAATTATCCCGATAACAGGCCTCCGGTAAAATATTATGTCAATGCCATGGATGCCGGCATCATCTATAAACACGGAACTGGTCCTGATAGCTGTGATGTCTATGGAGCCCGTGATGTCTGGGTTTGGGAAAACAACCTTAAATTTTATATGCATTACGACGGGGCAGGCCCCAAAGGATGGCTTACCTGTCTTGCAGTGAGTGAAGATATGCAAAACTGGAAAGCCCTTGGAACTGTTCTTGATCTTGGGAAAAAAGGAAGCGATGATTCCGCTTCTGCATCTTATGGAACGATCTATCAGGACAAAAACAAATGGCACATGTTTTATCTGGGGACACCCAATGCATCGCCGGCACCCGATAAGGTGCCCGCATTCCCTTACCTGACCATGAAGGCAGAAAGCAATTCACCCACTGGTCCGTGGAAGAAAAGATATGATATCACACCCTTTAAGCCTAAACCTGACACTTATTATTCGACGGCTGCCAGTCCGGGACAAGTGATCAAGCAGGGGAAAAGCTATCTGATGTTTTTCTCGGCATCAACCAACAATCCTGTGCTTAGGACTATCGGCATTGCCCGGACCAATAATCCGGACAGCACCTGGACACCGGATCCCAATCCCATCGTCCCATCTGCAGAACAAATCGAAAATGCTTCCCTCTATTTTGAAACCACTTCCAATACCTGGTTTTTGTTTACCAATCATGTCGGGATTAAAAACGGGGTTGAATATACTGATGCGATATGGGTATATTGGAGCAAAGATCTGAACAAGTGGAATCCCAAAAACAAAGCCATTGTTTTCGACTCGAAAAACTGTAAATGGTCTAAATACATCATCGGGTTGCCATCGGTCCTGAAAGTTGACACCAAACTGGTCATGCTTTACGATGGGAACCGGTCGCCTGTCTTCCCTTCAGGGACCAAAACCCACATGAACCGGGATATTGGAATGGCCTGGATCAGATTGCCCCTTGTTACACCTACTCCTTAATTTTAAAGGCCATCAATGCCTTGCCATGACGGATGTAGAAAACGCCATTACTGATTGCCGGATGTGAAAAATGTTCAAGTGCTCCTTTCGTGATTTTGAAAGTGCTAACCAGTTGCATTTTAGCAGCAGTAGGATTAATCAGGTTGACTTCACCCTTCTGATTATAATAGTATAACATTTTATCGGCATAAATAAGGGTACCAACTCCAACTTTTAATGAATCCAATATCTTCCCGGTATTGGCATCGACACATTTAAGGTCTTTCCGTCCACTGGTACAAGTGTAGATCTTATCATCCAGTTTGATGAATCCACCCATAAAATTATCGATGGTCGGATTTCTCCAGATCTGTTTGATTTGCTTTCCATCTGCAGAAAGGGAGAGTTTAACCGCACCGTTGCCATCACCGGCAATATAATAGATGAACCCGTTTTCGTACCAGATAGAATTTCCATGAGTATCTCCCTCACCTGGTCCTCTTTTAGCCTGGGGAGTATTGACCTGTTCGTGTGACCAAAGCACTTCGCCGGTCTTTTCGTCAAGACCCAACAAATGATAGGCCGTCAAAGTTACAACGATATTTCTTTGGGGGAGTTTGATCAGCATTGGTGCATTATACCCAGGCCTTTCACCCGCTCCTTTACTTACCCAGATAATCTTTCCGGTGAACCGGTTTAAAGCCACGACATTGGTATCTCGTCCTCCCGGAGTCACAAAAACCTTGTCTCCATCCACAAGAGGCGATTCAGAATGTCCATGTAATGTTGTTTTACCATGGAGGTCTTTTTGTCTTTCTACTATCCACTTTTTGGCGCCGGTCTTTGCATCAAAACACGAAATGTTGCCTATTCCGGAGCATACATAAATCAAATCACCCACTACGGTTGGTGTAGAACGTGATCCGGGAAATGTCTTGACCCATTCTTTTCCATAATCACTCTTCCAATGCAACTGACCGTTTAAATCCAATGAACTCAGATAACCAGTGGAGTCTTTTTCACCTGTAATATAAATTCTATCGACTGTGATTGCCTCGGAACCAAAACCATTCCCGACTTCTTCATTGACCCATAATAATTTAGGACCTTCTACAGGCCAGCTTTTCAAGAGATTGGTTTCATTAAAGATGCCGTTTCTGTCAGTACCCCGCCATTGAGCATTTGTTTGGGCTTTTGAGTTAATTCCAAGTTGAACGAGAAGAAACAGCAGAACAATAAATTTTTTCATGTTTTTGAAATTGATTTTTAATGACACTTTTGCCTCAATAAAGAAACAAAAAATTTGAATTGAAAACGAAAACTTCAGCCGCCATATAATAATGTGCTGTTTTATCTATTTTTGTCCTTATGAAAGACGAGAATTTCTTCAGCAGGGTTTATGAAGTAGTAGCGCTCATCCCCTTTGGGCGGGTGACCTCTTATGGTGCCATCGCCGGATATCTTGGAACCCGTGGTTCGGCCCGCATGGTTGGTTGGGCGATGAATGCCTCACATCATGCCATTAAAACTATCCCTGCACACAGGGTGGTCAACCGCAATGGACTGTTAACCGGAAAGCGGCATTTCGATGGTCCCGATGTCATGCGCCAATTACTGGAAAGCGAAGGAATTGTTTTCAATGGCGATCAGATTGCCAACTTTAATGAAGTTTTCTGGGATCCTACCCTGGAACTTGAATAAATCATTTTTTAAATTTCTGCATTTTACTTTATTAAACATCTTATCTTTACACATTCTAATTTAAAATAATACACGTTTCAATGTCAATAACAAAAGAGCAGGTTCTCAGTGCCTTACGTCATGTTAATGATCCTGATTTCAAGAAAGATCTTGTTACCCTTAACATGATTGAAGACGTACTGATCGATGGGAAGAAAATATCCTTTAAAATGGTGCTCACCACTCCGGCATGTCCGATGAAAGACATGATGAGGAACAGTTGTGTTGAAGCCATTCACCAGTATGTAGATCCTACAGCTGAAGTGGAAATAAATATCACCTCCAATGTCACAACCCGCAGGGCACGGACTGCACCCATCATGCCAGGTGTAAAAAATATTATAGCTGTTGCATCCGGTAAAGGGGGTGTTGGTAAATCAACCGTTGCCGCCAACCTGGCTGTCGCCCTTTCAAAACTCGGAGCAAGTGTCGGGTTGATCGATGCCGATATCTACGGCCCATCGGTTCCCATCATGTTTGATGTCATGAATGAAAAGCCGGAAGCCTTTGAACAGGATGGCCGTACGATGATTCGACCACTTGAAAAATATGGTGTAAAGATTTTGTCGATCGGTTTCTTTGTTGATGCTTCCAAAGCATTAGTATGGCGTGGCCCTATGGCTTCGAATGCCCTGTTGCAGCTATTTACCGATTCTGACTGGGGAGAGCTCGACTATGTGGTCATTGATATGCCACCCGGAACGGGAGATATTCACCTCACTATTTCACAATCGGTTCCGGTTACCGGAGTCGCCATTGTGACTACACCACAGGAAGTGGCTCTTGCCGATGCCCGCAAAGCCATCAGCATGTTTAACACGGATAAAATCAAGCTTCCGATCCTCGGTCTGATCGAGAACATGTCATATTTTACACCCGAGGAATTGCCCAATAACAAATATTACATCTTTGGCAAAGAGGGTGGAAAACGATTGGCTGAACAAAACGACATTCCTTTCTTAGGACAAATTCCTATCGTTCAAGGCATCTGTGAATCGGGCGATAATGGCAGTCCCATTGCACTCGACGATGCGTCACCAGTAGCAAAAGCATTTTTAGCGCTCGCCCAAAATATAGCACAGCAAATAGCGCTTACAAATGTTCCATCAGTAAATGAAATATCAACTATATTTGTGAAATAAAATAAGGTCAAACTTCTTAAAAAAATAAAAATGGCAAGTAGTACAAACACCCAACTTATTGCAAAAGCGCAAAATGCAATTGAACAAATCCGTCCCTTTTTACAAGCCGATGGTGGTGACATCCGTTTTGTTGAACTAACAGATGAGAACATTTTGAATGTAGAACTACAAGGTTCATGTGGTTCATGCCCTTTCAGCAAGATGACTTTAAAAAACGGTGTTGAGGAAGCGGTAAGACGCTCTATTCCCGAGATCGTTTCTGTTGAGGACATCAACTCCTAAGAAATCTTTCAACAAAATATAAAAGCCGGAATCTTCAACAATTCCGGCTTTTGTGATTTATTCCACTTAATGCCAACCTTCCCTGATAATTACCCGATAACTACTTTTTTATAAATAGTTGAAGAAAAATTGATTCATCGTTGAAACAGGGTTAAGGCATACTCTATGAGTATATCTTAAGTATGGACCAAGTATATCTCAAGTATGCCTTAAGTATGCCTTAACCGGTAATAATAGAGGAATTTTATGGGTGATTTATTGTGCAATATGGAAACAGTTTTCGATCTGAAAATTGAGATATACGCCAACCGACAACAACGAAACAGGTCAAATTGTTTTCTCCGTTTTTTATAGATCAATTCATTGCATTACAAAGATAACCAATTTTTTAAATACATAAATATTGGCTTTAAAAAAATAATTCAGAAATAAAATTGTGATTTAAATTCGATTTTCTCCCGTAAATTTTCCCTCTGAATATCTTAGCTGAAAATCTTTACAATCAATTATACTGAAATAAAGTCTCTTATAGGAAATTGTTATTATTCTTTAGACTCATTACAAATTATCTATTCAATTAAAATATTGAAAAAATTTTTATTGTATTTGGTAAATTTTAATTTATGTTTGCAAACGGATAAGTGTATAAACAACAATTAAATATTATGACAATTCTTGACTGGATTATTTTAGGTCTCTTCTTTGTTGCTCTCGCGGCTATTGCCGTGTATGTGCTTAAACATAAGAAAGATGACACGAGCGACTATTTTCTTTCGGGTCGCAGTGAAACCTGGCTAGCTGTGGGAGCAGCGGTCTTCGCAGCAAACATTGGATCAGAACATCTTGTAGGACTAGCAGGTGCTGGTGCCGAAAGTGGTATGGCCATGGCACATTGGGAAATGCAAGGATGGATGATTTTAGTACTCGGATGGGTATTTGTTCCATTTTATGCGCACAGCAGGGTATTCACCATGCCCGAGTTTTTATTCAAGCGTTTCAATAAAAACGCAAGTTCTACACTTTCAATCATCACGTTGATCAGTTACGTGCTTACCAAGGTATCGGTGACTGCATTCACAGGTGGTATTTTTCTGCAGACCGTGTTGGGTATCGATTTCTGGTACGGCGCCATTGGATTGGTGTTATTAACAGGAATTTTCACTGTTATTGGTGGTATGAAGGGTATCATGCTTATTTCGCAAGTGCAGGCACCCATTCTGATTATCGGAGCGTTTACGATTTTAATCTTAGGATTGATAAAAGTTGGTGGTGGTGGAATTTTGGACGGATGGAATGTTGTTATGGCCCATATTGGTGAAAACAAACATTTGATTCATTCAAATCCTTTGACAAATGGTGTGGTTTATGCAACACCGGAAGCGAAGACAATGGCTCAGGCCTTATACGACAAGTTTCCAGGTGTTGGTGTAATATTTGGCGCTGCCATCATTGGTTTCTGGTATTGGTGTACAGACCAGCATATAGTACAACGGGTACTTGCATCTAAGGATTTAAATAATGCACGTAAAGGAACCATTTTTGCAGGTTTTCTAAAACTGTTACCCGTTTTCATGTTCTTAATCCCCGGTATGATTGCTGCTTCTTTAAAGGCACAAGGTATACTCATGTTCGATACAAACGACCAGGCTTATGGAAGTTTGGTAACCTATTTACTACCAATGGGTGTTAAGGGTATTGTTATTGTTGGATTCATCGCAGCATTGATGACTTCACTGGCTGCCCACTTTAACTCATCCGCCACCTTGTTTACGATTGACTTTTACAAACCAAGTCATCCTGAAGCATCTGAACACAGATTGGTCTGGGTTGGTCGTGTAGCAACCATTGCAGTTGTTGCACTGGGTTTAGTTTGGATCCCCGTTATGAGAGGTTTAGGCAGTGTACTTTACGAATATCTTCAGAATGTACAGTCATTGATTGCTCCTGCAATCGCAGCTGTGTTCCTGATGGGTGTTTTCAATCGCAAGATTACACCGAAAGCCGGAGAATGGGGTTTATTGATGGGCTTCCTGATCGGTATGTTCCGTCTCTTTCTGATGGTATTTAAAAGTTACGTTCCCGAACATAGTATGTTGGGGGAATTCTTAAACTTAAACTGGTTGATTTTCTGTATTTTCCTATTTGTATTCACAATGGTATTAATGGGGGTAATCAGCTTTTTTACACCAAAAGCTTCACCTGAACAACTTCAGGGTTTGACTTATTTCTCTCAATCCAAAGAACAAAGGAAAGAAACAAGAGATAGTTGGAGTGCATGGGATATCTTAACATCTGCGGTTGTAGTTGGATTTTGTGTAGCATTCTACATCTACTTCTGGTAAAGACTTCGGATAAGACTCAGGAAGGAAATTTCATTTATTTTCCTTCCTGAGTTTACTTAATCAAATATGAATGAAAAGTGAGACCATTTAAGTGTAATCTTCACAATTAACTTCTGTTTGTAAATTTATAACCTTCCTGATAACACATTATGTCTTTTCCATTTAGTAATTTTGCGAAGATAATTGACTAATATAATGGAAGTAACAACACAAAAGGAATCACACCATGCGATATACAAAAGATACAATAAATTGTATATCGCATTGGATTGTATTATTTTCGGATTTGATGAAGGAGAGTTAAAACTTTTATTGATCAAACGAAATTTTGAACCGGCTAAGGGACAATGGTCCTTGATCGGTGAGTTTATGGATGAGGATGAAAGCCTGGATGAGGCTGCATACCGTATCCTTTCGAATCTTACCGGCTTGAAGGATGTTTACATGAGCCAGCTTTATTCGCATGGCGATGTCAATCGGGATCCCGGAGCACGTGTAATTTCGGTTTCATATTATTCCCTGATCAACATTCAAAACCATGATGCACAACTAGTAAAAGATAATTTTGCCCATTGGCGCCCTCTTTCAAAATTGCCTCCATTGATTTTCGACCACAGCACGATGGTTGATATGGCTTTGAAGAGACTGAGAAAGGAAGCAAAAGTAAAACCGATTGGGTTTGAACTTCTACCTCAAAAGTTTACCCTCCCACAATTACAATCACTCTATGAGGCCATCTATTCCAAGGGCCTGGATAAGCGAAACTTCAGAAAGAATATGCTTTCGATGGGTCTGCTGGAGAAACTGGATGAAAAAGAGAAGGAGAACTCAAAAAAAGGAGCTTATTATTATCAATTCAACGAGCAGAAGTACAGAGAATTATCTGCCAAAGGATTTTATTTTAACATCGCAATTTAAGAATCAACTCACTATATAAAACAACAAAATAACTCTTAGAAAATGAAAGTATTTAAAAATTTGGAAGTTTGGTTTGTAACAGGGAGCCAACATTTATATGGTCCCGAGACACTTGCCCAGGTTGCAACCAATTCACAGGCAATATCCAAAGCATTCAATGAAGCATCTGAAATACCCGTCAAGATTGTCTTCAAACCCGTTTTAAAGACTACAGATGAGATCACAAATTTGTGTATAGAAGCCAACACGAACAAAAACTGTATTGGTATCATTACATGGATGCATACTTTCTCACCTGCAAAAATGTGGATTACCGGTTTAAAGACCATCCAGAAACCAATATTACACCTTCATACACAATTTAACAGGGATTTACCCTGGGAGTCCATCGACATGGATTTCATGAACCTCAACCAGTCTGCTCATGGTGACCGTGAATTTGGTTATATGATGAGCCGTCTTCGCATCAACCGCAAGGTTGTCGTAGGTCATTGGCAGGATCCTCAGGTCCAGACTAAAATCGGCATCTGGGTAAGAGCTGCTGCTGCTTACAATGATATGCAGGGAATGAAAGTTGCCCGTTTTGGCGACAATATGCGTTATGTAGCCGTTACTGAAGGCGATAAAGTTTCAGCAGAAATAGCTCTTGGTTATGCTGTAAATGGATTTGGCATGGGCGACCTGGTTAAGTGGGTCAAAGCGGTCAGTGATTCAGATGTTGAAAAATTGTTGGCTATTTATGACGAGCAATATACAGTGGCCAAAGATGCACGCAAAGGTGGCGCTCTGAGAAGTTTTCTGAGCGAACAGGCACGTATCGAATTGGGCATGAAAGGATTTTTGGAAGATGGTGGATTCAGCGCATTTACAACAACTTTCGAAGACCTCCATGGTCTGTCACAACTACCTGGTTTAGCTGTTCAACGGTTAATGGGTCAGGGATATGGTTTTGGCGCTGAAGGTGACTGGAAAACTGCAGCTTTACTCAGATCATTGAAAGTAATGGCTACTGGACTTGAAGGCGGTACTTCTTTCATGGAAGATTACACATATCATTTTCATCCAGCCGGAATGAAGGTATTGGGCGCTCACATGCTTGAAGTTTGTCCTTCAATCGCAGAAAACAAACCAACATTGGAAGTTCATCCATTGGGTATTGGTGGAAAAGATGATCCCGCACGTCTGGTATTCAACGTTGCTGCAGGTCCTGCATTAAACGCTTCTTTGATTGATATGGGAAATCGTTTCCGTTTGATCGTCAACGAAGTAGATGTTGTTTCTCCTGAGCAGGATTTACCAAATCTACCTGTTGCCCGTGCGGTATGGACTCCATTACCTGATCTACAGACTGCAGCAGCAGCATGGATTTATGCAGGTGGCGCCCACCACACAGCATTCAGCAAAGCGCTGACCGGCGCTCATCTTTATGATTTTGCAGAAATCGCAGGTCTGGAACATTTAAGCATTGATAAGAACACTTGCATCAAATCGTTTAAGAAAGAACTTAAATGGAATGATGTTTATTATCACATGGCAAATGGTCTGAAGTTCTAGTCATTACTGAGAAATAATAACTTTATATAGTTTTGATAATTACCATCTAATATTGGATGGTAATTATCGAAACTTATTTTTTAAAATTACAACAACGAATTTTTACTGGTTTTATGTTAGAAGAACTTAAGAAAGAGGTTTTTGATGCAAATATCGCATTGGTTAAACATGGACTCGTTATATTTACCTGGGGCAATGTAAGTGGTATAGATCGAAAGCTTGGACTGATGGTCATTAAACCAAGCGGAGTAGATTACGACAACATGAAGGCAGAAGATATGGTTGTCGTTAGTCTTGCTGACGGCAAAATTGTCGAAGGAGATCTTAAGCCTTCATCCGACACTCCCACCCATCTGGTTCTCTACCGCAATTTTAGTTCGGTCAATGGTATAGTCCATACCCATTCAACCTGTGCAACTGCCTGGGCGCAATCAGGGTTACCCCTTCCAGCACTGGGGACAACACATGCAGACCATTTTTATGGTTCAATTCCTTGTACGCCGAGTCTGACTAAAGAAGAGGTCGACGGAGAATATGAAACTGAAACCGGAAATGTAATCGTAAAGACTTTTCAAAATATTGATCCAGACAGCATCCCTGCAGTTTTGGTTGCAGGTCATGGTCCATTTACCTGGGGTAGCACACCCATGAAGGCCGTGGTTAATGCGGTTGTTTTAGAAGAAGTTGCCAAAATGGCCTTTCATACTTTTAGTTTGGGACATAAAACATCAATTGATCAATACCTGCTCGATAAACACTACCTGCGGAAACATGGTAAGAATGCTTATTACGGGCAAAAATAAAAAAACCTTAAATGAAAACATCATTTTTAAAAATTGTCTTATTCGTTAGTGTGATGCTTTTGGGATTGTCTACACCCACGGTTTATGCCCAAAACGCTAAAACACCTGTAAAAGGAAGCATTTCTCTGTTTCCTGACCAGGCAAAGGTTACCATAAGCAAAGACATTTATGGTCATTTTTCAGAGCATCTCGGTGCCTGTATTTATGGAGGTATCTGGGTTGGAGAAAAATCGCCTATTCCCAATACGGATGGCATCAGAAATGATGTTGTCAAAGCTTTACGCGATATCAGCATCCCTAATCTTCGTTGGCCGGGTGGTTGTTTTGCTGACACCTATCATTGGAAAGACGGCATCGGACCCAAAGACAAACGTCCATCGATCATCAACACCAACTGGGGTGGAGTAACTGAAGATAATTCATTTGGGACACACGAGTTCATGCGCCTTTGCGAATTGTTGGGATGCGATGCCTACATCAATGGAAATATAGGGAGTGGTACCGTTCAGGAGATGTCGGAGTGGGTTGAATATCTGACTTCGTCAAATGACAGTCCGATGACCAAACTCAGAAAAGCAAACGGCCGTGATAAGCCATGGGTAGTAAAATACTGGGCAGTGGGTAATGAGACCTGGGGTTGTGGTGGCAATATGACACCGGAATATTACGGCGACCTGTTTCGTCAGTTCTCTTCTTTCATGCATGACTTTGCCGGTAATACTCTGAATAAAATAGCCTCAGGAGCCAGCGATGTTGACTACAACTGGACTGAAACGATGATGAAGAATCCCAAAAGCAGACAGATGATGGCTGGGATTTCACTTCATAACTACACCATCATGGATAACTGGAGTCATAAAGGATCTGCCACACAATTCGGAGAGAAAGAATGGTTTACGACCATCAGGAAATCACTCATGATGGATGAATTGGTCTCAAAACATTCAGCCATAATGGATAAATACGATCCACAGAAACGCATTTCATTGGTAGTCGACGAATGGGGTGATTGGTTTGATGTAGAGCCCGGTACCAACCCTGGATTTCTGTTTCAGCAAAACACCATGCGTGATGCAATGGTAGCCGCTCTGAACCTGAATATCTTCAATAATCATGCGGACAGGGTGAGGATGGCTAACATTGCTCAAATGATCAATGTATTGCAATCGGTGATCCTGACCAAAAATGAAAAAATGGTGCTCACCCCTACCTACTATGTTTTCAAAATGTACAAAGTACATCAGGATGCTACGTTGATTCCATTAAAACTGAACTGTGAAAAATACATCATGGGCACTGACACTATTCCATCAGTAAGCGTTTCAGCTTCAAAAGATAAAGCAGGCAAAACACATATCACGCTGGCTAATTTTGATCCTAATAAAGCACAGGAAATTACTTGTACAGTTTCTGCCGGGACTTATTCACAGGTTAAGGGAGAAATTCTAACAGCCGCCAGCATAAATGCCTGCAATACTTTTGATAAACCGAATGAAATTAAAACTGTTCCCTTTTCAGGAGCTTCTATTAAAAACAACATTCTCACAATAAACGTACCTTCTAAATCTATTGTTGCAATCGAAATTAATTAATCTAATGAGTACAAAAAAATATACAATCGGAGTTGATTTTGGAACATTATCCGGCCGTGCTGTCTTAATAGACATAGCAAACGGATCGGAAGTGGCCAGTGCTGTAAAAGATTACACGCACGCTGTTATGGATCGTTTTTTGCCGGATGGCAAAACCGCTCTGGGTATGGACTGGGCTTTACAACATCCTCAGGATTATCTTGAAGTGCTGAGCCTCACTATTCCAGCTGTTTTAAAACAATCGGGCATAGCTCCTGAAGACATTATTGGTGTTGCCATTGACTTCACGGCATGCACGATGATTGCAACAAAGGCAGACGGTACCCCGTTGTGTTTCATGGATGAGTTTAAATCAAATCCAAATGCCTGGATCAAGTTATGGAAACATCATGCTGCACAAGACAAGGCTGATGAGTTGAACCGCATAGCAAAAGAACGTGGTGAGACTTTTCCAAACCTTTATGGTGGTAAAATCTCATCGGAATGGATGTTACCTAAGATCTGGCAGGTTATCGATGAAGCTCCTGAAGTTTATGCAGCCGCTGACCGTTTCATGGAATCAGCCGACTGGGTGATCTGGCAACTGACAGGTAACGAAAGACGCAACGCCTGTACAGCCGGTTATAAAGCAATCTGGCATAAAAAAAATGGATACCCTTCAAAAGAATTTATGAAGGCCTTGCACCCGGGACTTGAAAATGTTGTAGCTGAGAAACTTTCAGACCATCATTATGCTGCCGGACATAAAGCCGGAGAAATCACTCCTGAGGCTGCTAAATTAACAGGTCTCGCTGTTGGTACAGCTGTAGCAGTTGCCAATGTTGATGCACACGTTTCGGTTCCTGCAGTAGGAATTACAACGGCAGGTAAGATGCTGGCTATCATGGGTACCTCATCATGCCACATGCTTTTAGGCAATGAAGAACATATCGTTCCCGGTATGTGCGGAGTTGTTGAAGATGGTATCCTCGAAGGATTCCAGGGTTACGAAGCAGGTCAGTCATGTGTTGGAGATCATTTCCAATGGTTTGTAGAAAACTGTGTTCCTGAATCATACGAGAAAGAAGCAAGAGCTAAGAAAATCGATATCCATCAACTCCTGACTGAAAAGGCTGCTGCTTTGGAAGTTGGAGAAAGCGGACTGGTAGCATTGGATTGGTGGAATGGAAACCGTTCAGTGCTGGTAGATGTTGACCTGACCGGACTGCTGATTGGAGCAACACTTCAAACAAGTCCTGAAGAAATCTATAGAGCCCTTATCGAAGCTACTGCTTACGGAACCAGAATGATTATTGAAACTTTCAGAAACAACGGTGTTGCAATCGATGAGTTTTATGCAGCCGGTGGTATTGCTGAAAAGAATTCACTGATTATGCAGATTTATTCTGATGTCATCAATATGCCGATAAAAATATCTGCCTCTTCACAGACACCAGCACTTGGATCAGCTATCTTTGCTGCATTGGCTGCCGGTAAGAAAACAGGTGGTTATGATACAATCGAAGAAGCAGTAAAAGCAATGGTACAGAAAGAAAAAGCAACTTACTATCCCAATGCTAAAGCTGCTACCGTTTATAATGAACTGTATCACGAATATGCTATTCTTCATGATTACTTTGGTCGTGGTGAAAATAACGTCATGAAAAAATTGAAGAAAATCCGTAAACAAGTAATTTCGAACCGTAACGGCAATCAATAATTTTTTATTTAAATAACAACCAATATGAAAACAGCATTCAAACAATCTATTTGCCTGCTTATTGCAGTTCTCCTTTTTGCAGGATGCAATAAAGGTGGTCCAAACATCACAAAAGCAACTTTTGGTAAGTTACCCGATGGTCGCGAAGTATCTATTTACACACTTGTCAACGCCAATGGTTTCAAAGTTAAGATCACTAACCTCGGAGCTAAAATAGTTTCTCTGGAAGCACCTGATCGTAACGGTAAAGTCGCCGATGTCGTTTTGGGTTATGATAGCCTGAAGCAGTATCTGAAAGGCGATAAATTCTACGGTTCAACTGTAGGTCGTTATGCAAACCGTATTGCAAAAGGTAAGTTTAAACTGGATAGCGTCCAATACACACTTGCTATCAACAATGCACCCAATGCTTTACACGGTGGGCCTAATGGTTTTCATAGTGTACTCTGGAATGCAGAAATCGTTCAGAATGCCGGATATCCTTCATTGAAACTAACTTATCATAGTCCGGATATGGAAGAAGGATATCCAGGAAATATGGATGTTCAAGTGATGTACACCTGGATGGCTGATAATTCATTGAAGATTGAATACTTAGCAACTTCAGATAAAAATACCGTTTGTAACCTTACCAACCATGCCATCTTCAACCTTCGCGGTGCAGGAAACGGAGACATCCTGTTACATGAAATGATGATCAATGCTGATGCATTCACACCGGTTGACAGTACGTTGATCCCAACCGGTGAACTTCGTCCGGTTAAAGGCACTGTCATGGATTTCACTACACCTACTGCCATTGGCAAACGTATCCTTGATGGTTATGAGCAGCTGATTAAAGGCAAAGGTTATGACCACAATTATGTTCTGAATACACCGGGTAACATCAAAACACTTGCAGCAAGTGTTTATGAGCCTGAATCAGGGCGCGTATTGGAAGTTTATACCGACCAACCAGGCCTTCAGTTTTATAGCGGTAACTTCCTGAATGGAAGAGACGGTGGAAAAGCTGGAAATAAATATATGTTCAGAACAGGATTTGCTTTGGAATCTCAGAAATTCCCTGATGCACCAAATCAACCAAAATTCGCAACTACGGAACTTAAAAAAGGTGAAAAGTATACTCAGGTTAGTATCTATAAGTTTACTACCAAAAAATAGTTTTAATCAATAAAATTGAGCATCCTTTAGTATAATGCAGTGACTTTGAAGTCATGATTGCCTTATATCAAAGGATGCTTATTTTTTGGGTCTGTTGGCATTATTTAGTCAATTTTTAAACTAAAAGTGGACTGTTAGTTAAATAACAATTCTTTATAATTCTTATGGGTAAAACCATTAAATTTGTAAAATATTTAAAACCGAAAATTTAGAACCTTTACAATAACAATGATGACAACTGAATTAAAAAGTATTGATGTTAAAGCTGCTGACAATATCCGCATATTATCGGCTGCAATGGTTGAAAAATCAAAATCCGGGCATCCCGGTGGCGCCATGGGTGGTGCTGACTTTATGCATGTTCTCTATACAGAATATCTTCGTTTTGATCCTACTGATATGAATTGGGCATTTCGTGATCGTTTCTTTTTAGATCCGGGTCACATGTCACCTTTACTCTATTCAACACTCGCATTATTTGATTTCTTCTCTCTCGAGGATCTTAAAAACTTTCGTCAATGGGGTAGTCACACACCCGGACATCCCGAAAAACATACTGAGCGTGGAATTGAAAATACTTCTGGCCCTTTAGGCCTTGGCCATACTATGGCAGTTGGCGCTGCTATTGCAGAACGTTTTCTTGCAACACGTTTTGGAGAGTGGTCATCACATAAGACCTATACTTATATTTCAGATGGTGGTGTTCAGGAAGAAGTTTCACAGGCTGCAGGACGTCTTGCAGGTCACCTGGGACTGAGCAACCTGATCATGTTCTATGATTCAAACAACATTCAGTTATCAACTGAAACCAAGGATGTGACCAGCGAAGATACAGCCATGAAGTATAGGGCATGGGGATGGAACGTAATATCAATCAATGGAAATGATGTTCACCAGATCCGCAAAGCTTTAAAATCGGCTCATGCAGAACAGGAAAGACCTACCATAATCATTGGTAAAACCATTATGGGTAAAGGCGCGCTGACTGAAGCCGGTACTTGTTTCGAGGGCCAGGTTTCGACGCATGGCCAACCGCTGAGCAAAGCTGGTGCATCTATTAAAAACACCATTGCCAACCTTGGTGGAAATCCTGATAGTCCTTTTGAATTCTTTGAGGATGTCAAGAATGTTTATAATGAGGCTGCAAAAGCTAAAACCGTAGAAGCTGCAAGGCTTAAGGCTAAACAGGCACAATGGGCAATTGAAAACCCTGAACTGGCTGCAACATTAAAAGAATTCTTTTCTGGCAATACACCGGATATTGATTATGCTGCAATAGAACATAAAAAGAATACTTCCACGCGTCAGGCTTCAGGAGATGTTTTATCGGTCTTTGCAAAGCAGATTCCCAATATGGTTGTCATCTCTGCCGATTTATCAAACAGTGACAAGACGGATGATTTCCTCAAACATACTCACGCATTCACAAAACATGATTTCACTGGTCAATTTTTACAGGCTGGTGTATCTGAACTCACTATGGCGGCCATAACAAATGGTTTAGCGCTTCACGGTGGCATCATTCCTGCCTGTGCTACTTTCTTTGTATTCAGCGACTACATGAAACCTGCAGTTCGTATTGCAGCTTTGATGGAGTTGCCGGTAAAATACATCTGGACACACGACTCATTCCGTGTTGGAGAAGACGGGCCTACCCACCAGCCTGTTGAGCATGAAGCACAGATCAGGTTAATGGAACAGCTGAAGAATCATTCAGGTCAACGTTCGGTTCTTATATTACGCCCAGGAGATGCTGCAGAGACTTCTGTAGCATGGAAAATGGCTATGGAGAACAAGAGTACACCAACGGCGTTGTTACTTTCACGTCAGAACATCACTGACCTTCCTTCAACAAGCGGTAACCGTTATAATGATGCACTCCAATCTTCTAAAGGCGCTTATATCGTCAAGGATTCTGTAAAGAAACCTGATATGATCATGGTTGCCAATGGTTCTGAAGTCGCAACACTTGTTGCAGGCGCTGAATTACTGGAGAAAGAAAAAGGCATCAGTATAAGGATTATCTCGGTCATATCAATTGGTCTATTCCTTGATCAGTCTGAAGCAGAACGTAATGCACTGATTCCATCAGGGATTCCAGTTTTAGGATTGACAGCCGGTCTGCCATCCGTTTTACAAAGCGTAGTTGGTTGTTCAGGCATAGTGCTGGGTCTTGATCATTTCGGATATTCTGCACCCGCAGAAGTACTCGACGAAAAATTAGGATATACTGCTGAACATGTTTTTGAAGAAGCTTTGAAACTTTTGAAATAAAAATACAATTATCTATCAATAAAAAAACCGGACCAATGGTCCGGTTTTTTTATTGATCAAATCTTATCCCTGCCAGAAGGGTGGTTCATTTAAAATCTTGTTTATTTTGGCAAGTTCCTCACCGGTAAATGAAGTATTATTCAAAGCTTTCAGATTCTCCAGGATCTGACCCGGACTACTGGCCCCAATCAATACTGTTGTAATCCGATCATCGGTCAGCTGCCAGGCTATAGCCATCTGTGCCAATGTCTGATCCCTGCTTATTGCAATAGCATGTAACTTTTGAATCTTTTCAACCAACGGCAAAACCTGATTTACTTTCAGAAAACCAGTATCTTTGGCCGCCCGGGATTCTTCAGGAATTCCGTGCAGGTACTTTTCAGTCAGCACGCCCTGAGCCAATGGGGAAAATGAGATACACCCTACTCCCTCTTTACGGTGCAGATCAAAAAGTCCGCTTTCAGCATCACGAATCAGCATGGAATACCGGAGCTGATGCAATAAACAAGGAACCCCTGCATCACGCAACAAGGCAAATGCTTTTTCGGCTACTTCCACCGGATATTTTGAGATCCCGGCATAGAGTGCTTTCCCGCTTTTAACGGCAGTTATCAAAGTGCCAACGGTCTCTTCTAAAGGAGTATTGGGATCATAGCGGTGAGAGTAGAAAATATCCACATAATCAAGCTTCATCCTTCCAAGACTCTGATCGAGACTTGAAAGCAGACTTTTCCTTGATCCCCATTCACCATATGGGCCCTGCCACATGATATGCCCGGCCTTTGTAGAAATAAAGAGTTCATCTCGATGACTCTTCAGATCCTGTTGCATAATACGACCAAACGTTTCTTCAGCTGATCCCGGAGGGGGGCCATAATTATTTGCCAGGTCCATAGAGCAGATGCCATTATCAAAGGCTGTTAAAACCATCTGGCGGCTATTGTCATAACGGTCGACATTCCCGAAATTATGCCATAAGCCCAATGATAATGCTGATAATAGCACACCACTCTTCCCTGAACGGCGATAAGAGATCGATTTATAACGATCCGGGTTTGCTGAATACTGATCATTCATAATTAGAAATTTTACAATAAATATCTTGCGACAATCGGCATCCTTCGTCCTGAGCCAAATGCCTTGTATGAAACACGCAATATCGGAGGCGTTTGCTGACGCTTCCATTCGTTACTATTCACCATACGAAGCACCCTGTTGACGGTTACTTCATCAAAACCAGCTTTTATAATTTCGGCCGGCCCTTTTCTTTCTTCTATATAAAGAAATAAGATCTGATCCAACAGATCGTAATCGGGCAGTGAATCCGAGTCTTTTTGATCGGGTCGTAATTCGGCTGAAGGAGGTTTGGTGATTGAATTCATGGGAATGATTTCTTTCTTACGGTTTATGTAATGTGCAAGACGAAAGACATCGGTCTTGTAAACATCGCCAAGAACGGAAATTCCACCGCACATATCGCCATATAAAGTACCATAACCAACGGCAGCTTCGCTCTTGTTGGAAGTATTCAGCAGTATATAACCAAGCTTATTGGCCATCCCCATTAACAATACGGCCCGGGTACGTGCCTGAATGTTTTCCTCAGCCAATCCAAAAGGGGAATTATTAAAGACCGGTTTCAAAGATTCTTCAAAAGCAATAAATGCCTTATCGATAGGGATCTGATCATACCTGCAACCGATATTTTCTGCCAAAGCAATCGCATCCGTAATCGAGTGATCTGAGGAGAAGCGTGAAGGCAAAAGCACCGGACGGACATTATCACTTCCCAATGCTTCGGCAGCAAGCGCCAATGTGACTGCTGAATCAATGCCCCCCGAAAGACCAAGTATCGCTTTAGGGAAAGTTAATTTTTTAAAGTAGTCCCGGATTCCCATAACAAGGGCATCATGGATTAATGCAATCTTATTATCCTTAATTGTTGAATCTATTTTCGGAAGATCCGAAAGTTTGTTCATATCAACAAATATCAGGTCTTCTTCAAAGAATGAACATTGATTCCTGATTACTCCTTCAGGATCAATGACCATGGATCCCCCATCGAACAATAGTTCCGTTTGGGCTCCAACATGATTTACATAAACCAGTGGGATTTTGTATTTCTGTGTATTTCTGATCAATATTTCATTACGATCAGAAAGCTGTTGGTAATTAAAAGGAGAAGCAGCAATATTGATCATCAGATCCGGTTTATAAGCTGCCAACTCATCCATCGGAGACAAAATATAAAGAGGGAAGTCACTGATATTCCATAAATCCTCACATATGGTAAGGGCAATTTTTACGCCTTGAAATTCAATAATATTAAAGGACCTGTTGGGCTCAAAATAACGGTATTCATCAAAAATATCGTAATTGGGTAAAAGACTTTTATTTACGACTGCCTTAACCTTTCCATCTTCCAGAAACCAGGCTGAATTGAATAACGGCTTACCTTTTGGAGCATTATTGACTGAAGGAGCTCCAACAATAGCAGCTATATCCGTACATTCTGCTGCTATAATATCGACTTGGGTATTACTTCGCAGAATGAAGTCATCGAATTCAAGAAAATCTCTGGGAGGGTACCCACAAACAGATAATTCGGCAAAAACAACTAGATCAGCATGTTCAAGTCGGGCTTTCCTGATGCAGTCTATGATTTTCTTCGTATTGCCTTCAAAATCTCCGATCAGGTAATTAACTTGTGCAAGAGCAATCTTCATGTGTAACAGTCATTCAGTTAAAAAACAAATCAGAAATAAAGACCAACATTTAATTCTACAAAGTTAGAGATCACTTTTGGATCAGCAGAATTATAAGGTCCTTTTTTTAGAATATCTGTAAATCCGTTGTTAAAGTTCAATTCACCAAATAGTTTCAAATTCTCCTGAAATGCATACTGAGCCCCAAGACCGATGAGCAAACTTTCGCGAATAAAAGAGGTAAGGTTATCACTATTGACATCTTCAGGAGCAATATAAAAACTTGAAGAAACAGGAAGTTGAAATGATCGTTTAACTCTTGAGTTTAAACGAAACGCTGTACCCAAACCGATTTGGCCATAAAATAAAACACCATCTACTTCATTGGTTTTTATTTTCAACATTAAAGGAAGTTCCAGGTATTTTATTGAATATCTCTCATCCACAAAAACAGCTGAACCATCCTTGGTTCCGGCAAAATTTACTTTTCCACCTGCAAAATGGATATTGAACCCGCTCAGGAAAGAGTAATTGCTTTGTATAGGAAACTCACAAAGGGCGCCCCAGGAAAACCCAAGGATAGATCCCCCATTACTAACAGCATCTGAATTTGATTTGAACCAACTTAAATTGGGTCCCATCCGAAAGCTGAAATTAAATGGTTTTGCCTTGTCCTGTGCTTTTATAGCAATCGAAGACAAGATTAAAACGATCATTAATACTATGTTTTTTTTCATAACACTTCTATTGTTGATGAATATATAAGCAAAAAACAAGCCGAAAGACAAAAGAGATAAATGCAATATAATAAGCAAAAATACAAAAGACTTACGATACATTTTAACTTTTCACTAAATTTGCATGATCTTTGTTACAGTATTGGTTGATTAAATCATCTAAAAAAGGAAGATTATGAAAAAGTTATTATTGGTTTTGGCAGCAATGTGTATTGTTGCAGTTTCAAATGCACAAATATCATTTGGTCCAAAGATTGGAGTTAATTTATCATCGATGACAACCTCACCTGGAGTTGCAATTTCTGATCAGATGAAAACTGGTTACGATCTTGGAGCCTTTTTGCGTATTGGTACTAAATGCTATTTTCAACCTGAATTGCTTTATTCGACAAGTGGAGTTAATTTCTCGAATGTCCCTGTAGGTTCACCAAGTAATATCAGTTTGCATAGTATTAACGTTCCACTGATGTTTGGTGCACGCCTTATAAATCTCAAAGTAGCCAATGTGCGCGTACTTGGAGGACCAGTAGCATCATTCCTTGTCGACAAGAGTGTGGACTATAATGGTGTAGCAACAGCTACTAAAACAGTAAATTTTAAGGATTCCAAGTGGGGTCTTCAGGTTGGGGCAGGTGTTGACATTCTGATGTTCACGCTTGATGTCCGTTATAATTTTGACTTTAACAAGCAGATTACCCAACAAGCAAATGATTTTGACTGGAGTAAACAAGCAGTGAATGTTTCATTGGGTTGGAAATTATTTTAATCAACATAACTTGTCTTAAAAAATATTTCTAAACACGTAGAGACGCAAAATATTGCGTCTCTACGTGTTTTAAAACAGTTAACAGGAAATTGATTTGTCAATGAAAGGATTGTATCTGATTGCAGCTTTAATTTTAGTTACTGCATGTCATCGCAGTGACAAGCCCCGTTTTGTTACTGTCGTACCTGAAGCAAAACTTCCTTCGGTGAAAATCAAGCGTTACGATAAGGTCTTGTTTGAATTGCCATTGACACAGTTCAATGAAAACCTGACTAAAATTGCCCCGGCATATCCCCTTTTCCTCAAGATCAACCTTAATGATACTTCTATTGTCAGCGATCTGCAGAAATTTGCTGCTGACCCTAACAACCGTAGTCTAGCTGCTGAAGTACAGAAACAATATAGCGATGTTACTTTTCTTGAAAAAGGACTATCAGATGCCTTTACACGTTGTGCAACATTTTTCAAGGGATATCATGCTCCTACTGTTTACACTTTCGTTTCCGGTATTGATTACCAGTTCCCGATCCGTTATGATGGGGACAATATGGCCATTGGAATAGATCTTTTCCTTGGTGCCGACTATACACCATATAAAAAGATTCAGATCCCAAATTATATGACACGTCGCATGACTAGTGATAAGATATTGCCTACCAGCATGGCCGAAGTTGCCAAATATTTTCTTTCAGCCCAAAAGCCCGGAAACACCTTGCTTGATCACATGGTGAACGAAGGCAAAATCCTGACCTTTGAAGATGCAGTATTACCCGATATTGCAGACTCTGTAAAAATTGGTTTCACCGAAGACCAATTAAAATGGTGCAACGAATATGCCGGTGATGTCTGGAAATTCATCATCGAACGACAATTGCTCTACTCTACAAATCCAGAGGAAACACAGAAGTTTATGCAAGATGGCCCGTTTACCCTGTCGTTTGGTAAGGAATCCCCATCCCGAATTGGGGTATGGATGGGATGGCAGATTGTGCGAAAATATATGGAAGAAAACAAAACAGTTACCCTTGAACAGCTTTTTAAAAACATGGATAGCCAGTCTATTCTTGAAAAGTCAGGTTACAAACCACAGAATTAATTATTTCATTTAGAGTTGAATAATTAATGTAAAAAATGGCGTAAAATTTCGTACCTTGCAGCATATCAATAAGCAATGACCTATGCTGGTAAAGACATATGGCAGTACGATTGTCGGTATTAATGCCATCACTATTACAATAGAAGTAAACATAGACATCGGTATCAACTTCTTTTTAGTCGGGCTCCCCGATAATGCAGTAAAAGAAAGTCATCAGCGCATAGAAGCAGCGTTGAGAAACAATGGTTATAAAATCCCCAGAAAAAACGTCACTATCAACATGGCTCCTGCCGACTTGCGCAAAGAGGGTTCGGCCTATGATCTGACGCTTGCTATAGGCATCCTGGCAGCCTCTGAGCAGATCGAAGCTGTGAATGTAGGTGATTATATCATCATGGGTGAACTATCACTGGATGGCAGTTTACAACCCATAAAGGGAGCATTGCCCATTGCTATTGAAGCCAAGAAAAGTGGCTTTAAGGGTTTTATCCTCCCCGAACAGAATGCACGTGAGGCAGCCATTGTCAGTGACCTGAAAGTTTATGGCGTTAAAAACATAGGACAAGTCATTGATTTTTTCAATGGAAAACAAACGCTTACCCCCACAGATATCAATACCCGTGAAGATTTCTTTAACAAAATCATCGAATTTGAATTTGACTTCAGCGATGTGAAAGGGCAGGAAAACATCAAGCGGGCATTAGAGATTGCGGCTGCCGGTGGACACAACATTATCCTGATCGGCCCTCCTGGTTCCGGAAAGTCGATGTTGGCAAAACGACTTCCCTCCATCCTGCCCCCTCTGAACCTTCACGAGGCACTTGAAACCACCAAGATCCATTCTGTAGCCGGGAAGATGAAGCGTGATGATGCGCTGGTCCCTATCCGCCCTTTCAGAAGTCCACATCACACCATTTCGAATATCGCACTTGTAGGTGGCGGTTCAAATCCTCAGCCGGGAGAGATTTCACTGGCTCATAATGGCGTCCTTTTTCTGGATGAGTTGCCCGAGTTTAAGCGATCGGTGCTTGAAGTATTGCGTCAACCCCTTGAAGATAGGGTTGTCACCATCAGCAGAGCTAAAAACACCATTGAATACCCTGCAAGTTTCATGTTGGTGGCCGCCATGAATCCCTGAAGTTGTGTTGACCATCTGTGGGGTTTATTAAAGAAGGTGGCATCAGATACTTTAAATTGATTATAATGTCTTCATTATCGATTATTATTGAATCGGTTATCGATTCAATAATGTTTCGTTTTTCATCTCTGGTTATTTTATCCCACTTGTTGTATAAGTTTTGGGCTTCGCTGAATAGGTATTTGCTACTTTCTTCGTTTTGCTTTAAAGCGAGCATTTCACCCTCTATGAGGGGTATTTGAGCCTGGATCTGCTTTAATTGCTCAAATGGGGGGTTATAGTGGTTTCCGAAGCCTTCTGTGGCCAGTTCTTTGTTCAAATGAAGTTCTATTAAGTTATCAAGTCTTGCTTGGATTTTCTGAGCTTCTTTCTGTAATGTAATCAGTAATTTTTCTTTCTCTGTGATTACGCTTTCACTTGCGTTAATGTAATGTTTGATATTTTCTTCTGAAATTATGTAATCAGTTAATTGTTGATGAAATATCTCTTCTAAATCATCTTGGTTGATTTTGTTCTTGCAATTATTGCATGTGTATTTTGGATTATTAGATGGTAAATACATTTTATTACCACAGGAGCAGGTAACAAATCCAGTAAATAAATGAGTCTTTTTATTGAGAGGTTGTTTTCTGTCTTTTGATTGTTCAGTTAGAATCAAATTAATCTTATCCCATTCTTCTTCTGTAATAATTGCGGGAGCTTCATTAAAAACCCATTCAGACTTGTTCTTTAATTTCCATTGCTTTTTATCTCCAGTGCTTTCCGTGTAATTTGCCCGCCTTATTCCTTTAGCAATTGGATCTTCCAGTAATCGGGTAATTGTTGTATCTGAAAACTTTGAATTATTTCTTGTTCGGAAACCCTTTTGATTTAAAATATCGGCGACAGTTTTTTTTCGTTTATGTTCCAAAAATAAATCATACATCAGCTTTCTGACAGTTGCTTCCTCTTGATTAATGACCATCTTTTTATCCTTCCATTCATAACCATATGGAGCCTGACCACCTAAAGATTTTCCGAGTTTTGCTCTAATCGGTATTGATGCTGAAACTCTTGAAGCAATTTCTTCTCTTTCCCATTGAGCCATTGCTGAAATAAGGGTGTAGAAAAAACGACCTGCAGGAGTTGAAGTATCAATGCTCTCTTGGAGTGAAATTAAGTCTGCATTGTATTCGCTGAATATATCTGCGATTTGGAGTAACTCTCTGGTATTTCGAGCAAGTCTGGCAATTTTAGAGAAGATAAGGCCAGTGATTTTACCCGATGAAATATCTTTCAACATTCTTTTAGCTTCGGGGTGATTTAGAACAGTTTTTCCGCTGACTGCTTCCAAATGATATACTTCTACAACTTCCCAGTCTTTTACCTCTGCGTACATTCTGGCTCTTAACTCATGATGTTCGGGACTTTCACCTTTGGCTTGGTCTTCGGTTGAGACTCTAATCCAGATGCCAACTTGCTTTTTCATATTGTTTGAATTTATTAATACAAAGATATAAAAAGCAATGAAACTATGATGTGTTTTATGAATTTTAGAGCTTTTATTATACTATCTTTGATTATTTCGGGCAAAATGGTTCTTCTTCATATTTGGGAACAAACTACCGCATAATTATTATCTAACTTTAGCACATATGCCATCTATCAGGTTATAAAATATAACTAACTCAATTGATATTGCGGGTTTTTATTCTTCATTTTCCATACCTTATTTTCCCATTCAAAATATATTCCTGGAATATTAGAAATTTTATCAAAAGGAAATTTGTCAGTTATTTCTACTGATATTCTTTCTTTATAATCAGGACTACACAGAAAGTATAGGCCATCATAAGATTTACAATACAATATTGGGGATTCTATTTTCAAATCCTCAAATGTAAAATCGGTGATTTCTGGAAGGGTTTTCCTAAATGGTGTCTGTTCCTTGGCCAAAATCTCGACCCAACGCAAAGTATTACTAGAACAATCTTTTCTTCCCTTCAGTTTTTCTTTGTTAAGGACAATAATATCGGATATTTCGCTCAAGCTATTAATTACTAATCTTTCCTTAAAAATTAGACTAAGTTCTGTTGCAGCCTGTCTTGATCTTATTCCAGATAAATATATTCTTGCTGCCCAGAAAGTCGGAAGTCCTAATTCACACAAAACTCCAAATTCTTCAAAAATACCCGCTGCATCTTCATTACCTTGCTGCTTAAACTTTTTTGAGATGGCGTTGAAAACCCAAGGAACGATAAATCCAAAATAATTGTTTGAAATTTTATCTCCGTTTGAAATGCCTTTCAATGAATTCCCTTTTAACCAAACAGATCTTACGACGTCAATATCCTGTTTTTTAAAGTTATGTTTGAAATGTGAAGATGGTAATTTCTCTATGATATCCTCAATACTTTTTAGATAATCAATTTTATCTTTCAGTTGTTTGTCGGAATTTAAATATACTGAGGCGATATACGATATTTCATCCATAAGCTCATCTATTTTTACTATAGACATCAGGGGAATTCCTGAAGAGGCAAATGATTTCCATTGTTCTTGGCTACCAGCTATTCGTTTAATCGCACTACTTCTTGCTTTTAAAATTTTAATTATGTTTTCCCCTTCTTCTTTTGCTTGAATATAGGCCAAAGATTCTCTAAAGTGGTCATCTATCCAATTTGATTCATCTACATCAAAACTTTTATAGGAAAGATTTAATGCCAATAATGAATCATCAATCCAGTCAAAAAAGTCTATAATAAAATTTGCTTCTTTTTTAGGAATCAGTGTGAAATTATTTTCTGCTATTAATCCCAATAAATGCTCAAAGTCAATGCTACAAGAATTCGCGATCTTTTTTATTTTAATGATTTGGGTAAGAAGTCCGCTTTGAGCAGATTCCAACTTACGATGATCAAAATATTCATTTGCTAATTTTCTATGCCAATCAACATGCTGACCAGTTTTATCAATAACATACAAAACCTTCCCTTCTGTATCTACAAATGTTCTTCCTGCTCTTCCTGCAATATTCCAAAAATCACGACTGGAAATACGATTATCTCCCGAAATAAAAACATTTGCAATAATTACTATTGATACTCCAAGATTAACTCCTTGAGCCAACGTTGAAGTAGAAACAATAAACTTGGCTTTCCCCTTCCTTAATAAACGCTCCATGCATAGCCTTATTTCCATCGGAAGTCTATTACTATGACACATAATCCCTTTTCGCGCGTATCTTAGAATTTCTTCATTTGAGTCATTTTCAATACAAGATAATTGAAACCGTTCCCAATCATAATCATTACCCCAATCTATGTTTGGTTCATTTCTATCTAATAAATGATTAAAAATCTCTTTCGCTTGTCCCATTACCATATTGGCTCTACATACATAAACTAATACCGAACCGATTGAAGAAAGCTTAAATGCCGCATGTGCAATTGCCTGTTTCTTGTTATTAATTGACTTTATAAATGATGTATTAAAACTTGGCTCTTCTCCTTTCCATTCTAAATTTACAGTGGATCCAGTATATTCTAAGATTCCAAAACGTTGGGAGGATGGTCGCCAATCCGATCTAGCAATTTGATTTTCATCGTTTGTAATCCACTTTGATATTTCCGATGAATTAGGTAAAACTGCGGATAAAAGAATGATTTTACCATCATTCTTTTTCATTAAGTAACGCAACTCTTCTATAAATAATTCATTTGTTACATATCTTTTATCTTCTCCCAATAAGTGTCCTTCATCAATAATAATCAAAGCTATTCTGGAAGCCAATTCATCATTGGCGCGAAGAATAGCTTTTGCTTTTTCAGGAGTCGCAATGAGAATATGAGAATTATCAATCATCACGCTGTCAATGCTGCTAAATTGTGCTCCTCCATATAAATGTGAAACTTTGTAACCCAGTGGTGCGAATGTTTGGCTTAAAGTTCCCTCTATTTCAAATGCAAGAGAACGAAAAGGAGCTAAATATAGAATATAAGAGAACGGATTATCTAAGAGCGATTGTAAAATAGCGATTTCGGCTACCCTCGTTTTTCCGCTACTTGTAGGTAAGCTAACCACAGCACCGGCAGAAACAAGAACCTTCTCCAGTGATCTAAGTTGCGAAATGAAAAGTTCGACAATTGGATTCTTCTCTTTAAAAACGAAGTTACTGATATAGGATTCAACTACTTCTTGCCTTTCTGGTATAGTCCATGAAAATAAAGGTGAACTTTTATGGTCGATTTGATAATCTAAATTTTCATTCACATTCATTCCGTCCACTAAAGGAATTATGTTTGACCATAAAGAACTTTTTTTGAATCCTTTTACAATTATCCTAAACAGACGAAATACCCACCATAAAGAGGGATCTTTATCAATAGTCGCCAATTCCACAGCATCATTTAATGTTTCAATGCATTCTTCTAGTTTTTGATTATCACCATATTGCAGATACAATAACAAACAGGATAATCCTTTTGCCAAAAATACATCATACACTTTAATGTATTCATCTGATGTATATGCATGATTTAAAAGAATGTTGTTTAACTGATTTGATAATTGTACATAGTCTTTGCTTAAGAAATAGTATAATAGAGTTGCGATTGGTTTATCGTATTGAGTTCTTTTAAGAAGTATAAAAGCTTTAGAATACTGGCATGAAGCATAGTAAGCCAAAGCTCCGGTCAAAATATGATACGAACTAATATGATTTCGATTTTGTTCAGGTAAATGATTATATTCAATAATTGTCGCAGCTTTATTAAGGGCTCCGATGCTTTCTTCAAATCTTTCATATTCTGCAAAATAACACCCAATAGATAAATAAGAATATGCAATTGAATCTAATCCTTCATTCAAATTATGTCTAAATCGAGGAAAATTATCGGGATTTTCATTTACCCCAAATAGGATATATCGAGCATTCCCCTGCGCAATGAAATTCTTTGTCGTATGGTCATTTTCCATTTGACCATATAGACTTAATGCTTTTTCAATTCGCTTCATCTTGCTTGATATTTAATAGTCGTTCTCTAGCCAACTTGAAACTTTCTTCTACAATCTCACTAGGATTGTCAATCCCAAGTGAAACAAATACCAAGTTAGGGTTTGTAGTATTTAGATGATTCTCTACCTGTGTATATGTATCTTTTGAAGGGATTGTTGATTTTGTGCTTAAGAGAAAACCCACATTATTAACATTGAATTTTTCATCTTTTAATAACACTTGCAAGTCCATAAGTTTATCAGCAAAAACATCGTCACCTTGGTCATATAATATATTTGCGACAAAGCCAATTGATACCGGCAATTTTTTACCCTCTTCCAAGTTGGCAATTACCTCTTTAACAACATTTTTACTTGGTTCTGAACGATATTTACTTTCTCCGTAAATAACCTTATCAAACACCTTCGCAGGATTAAAAAGTAATACATCATCGCCTTTCATTGACTGTTCCACATTCGGATTATATCGTAACTTGTAAATGAAAGGCGTAAAGTTTGTACTTTCTTTTAAGTACTCGACAAAAATTATTTCTGTAACATTTCCTTTCATTGTAATATCAGCAGTTGGTAAAAGATGTTGAAAATCAACAAATTTATCAAATTCATATTTTTGTAAGATTTGTGCCTTTCGTTCCAAAAAATCAATTTTTTGTTCAATGATATGATGTTCAATAATCCAAGTAGCAATATAATCTATGGCTTTTCGTCGTAAGTCAATATTTTCGGTAAGTTTCCGATGTTTTTTTATGGCAGTTGTTGGTTGGTCAACATAAGTCAACCATTCTCCTAAAATATGAGGTGATTCAGGGTGTTTCCCAATTAGTTTTTCCTGTTCTGTCATAATGCTATTTATATGTACTCATCATGCTCGGCAACAACTTATTTCCTGGAATCACTACCGAAACAACATAGTCTGGATGATTAATGGGCATACCAGTTGCTGTTGACAGATGATGAATGTTGAACCAATCTTTAAAATTAGGAATCGGCCTTTTCCCTTTATCGCTTAAATCTAATAATACAAATATTCCCAGTTGTTCGTATGCAGAAGTGTAAGTTTGCGCTTGTGCGATATAGTATTCTTCTATAATCTCTTTAGTGGGCGATTCCTTTGTCTTCTTAATCTCAATCGGAACGCTCATTATATCACATTTAAATATAATATCAACACGCCCCCCACTGACTACTTTGTCTTTCTCATATTCAAAATATTGTGCAATCGCACCATGTTTAAGGCTTTCATATAAATCAACCTGCAAATCGCTTTCTTGGGCATCATCCCCCAAGCCGCCTTTTACTTGTTTGGAAAATAAAAATAAAAATTTGGATTTATTATATCCTAAATGAGAGTGCTGTGCGTAACGAATAATTTCTGCCACTACCGTAAAAAAAATACTCTGCTTTTCTTTTTCTAAATTAGGAAGTAATTCCGCTACTTGCGTTCTCAAATAGTTTAATACATCATCACCAATGAGATATCCAGTTTCAAAAAAAGATAACCCCGTTTTGCATCGTTTAAAATAAGCTCCCAATACCCTTAAAACCGTTGAAATATCACGGTTTTGACCAAGTTCTTTCAATGCATCTTCTACATCTTTCGGACTGGTTATTATCTCACGCAATTTTAATGCAAGCTGTATATCATTTTGGATTGATACATCTTTGGATTGTAGCAAATTCAATATATAGATAACAAAATCATCAGAAATAGATGATCCCGACAATGTATTGATGCTTTTAAAAAGCTCGGTTTTTTCTTCCAGTCCCGATTGATATATGGTATTCAGACAATTACGAACAATACCTGTTTTTATATGTTGATGAAACTTCTGATAATGGGAATCAACCATTGAGCATTTTTCGAGTTGTAAAAACGAATCACTCAAAACAGATAATTCTTTTATTGGGTAATGCCAAGTATTGCTTCTTCTTGCACTGTCGTAACTGTATTTTAAATATTTTATCAGTTGATGAATAGAAAACTCAAGTTCTATATCTCCCTCATCCAATGAATACATTTGTTTTTCTGAAACAGCATTTTCCATTTCATTGTATGCAGTTTCAAACGCTGAGTAATCATTCTTATAAATAGATGATTGCAATGCGACAAAGCACAAGAAAAAATAAGCGTCTACTCTGTTTTCCACCTCACTGTTAGCAACCTTGAAATACCGTTCTGCCTTATTAATATTTCGCAGCAATTCAACTGTATTCGTACTTGATTGAATTTCTACCAGTTCTATTAGTCCTAAACGGAAATTAACTTCCGATGTAACTTCTGCACTCTGATGGTTTTGAAATTTGGATAGCGCAGTTTTAATCTCTTGTTTTTGCTGCCAGTGTCCATAAAATAAAAAAAGAAGTCTTATACTTTGAACAATCAAAAATTCTTCATCTGTTTCTTTTATGTCAAATATCAAAGAAAGAGCTTTGTATGGATTTGCATAATTTTTAGAAATAACGAGTTCACACAAGTGGTGTAATGCTTGCTCCTTCAGAAAAGCATCAGAGGATGTTTTGAAAATATTTTCAAGGAAGGAAACCAAAACACTTAAATCAACAACCTCGACATCAATATTTTGGTAGAAATTGTCAAAAAAGAGAACCTTTTCTATTTCTGTTTTATTATCCCAATCAAACATGTATCTTAAAATAAGAATTCATCCACTTTCTTGACTTCAGCCTTAGATGGATCGGTTATATCAGAAAAATCGCGCACAGCAGAACCAATAAATATTTGTAAGTTGTCTTGGAATTTACGATTGATCGTTTTGAAATTTTCTACTAATCCATGCAAATGGGACGGAATCATTTCCTCACTACCAGGTGCATCAAAAATTAAAAAACGAGGATGTCGTCCAAGTTGGTGGTCTATATCCAATTGTATTATGGCTAAGTAAAAAGCTAATTTCACTCTAAGTTTTTCCCCTTCCACCAGATCTTCAAATTTTTCTTCTTTACCGTGTTGAACTAGAACAAGGTCATACTTTTCATCAATTTTCACATCTGTAATTGTGTTTATTCCAAACTCCTGTATTTGTGTCCAAATCAGAGTCTGGAATTTTTGTAACATTTCATTGTTTAAATCAGAACGTTTTCTCCTTAATCCATCTATCCCATAATTAAGAACTTCTACTTCTTTCTCATACCTAGCACCCTCATCAGTTAAAGCAGTTTCGTCCTGCTTCTTCAATTCTTCTATTCGGTAGCGTAACGATCCTCTCATCTCAATATAGCCATCCTTTTTACTTAATGCTTCTTGAAATTGCTTCTGCGCCTCTGTTTCATGACGAAGGATATTCCCTAACTCATTAAATCTAATTTCATCTTCTTCTGTTTTGGGAAAATTTTGTAAGGTAGTAAGCGATAAAGTATATTCTATATTTATGCCTTTTAGACGACTTCTTTTGTCATGCAATTGTTCCTTTAATGATTTTATGTTATTGACGATTTCATCTTTATCTGCAGTCTGTTGTACAATTTGCGCTTTCTGTTGTTCATCATCAGATTTCTTTATCGAAACTGTTGTTCCGCACAAACTGCATTTATGGGTATCTCTTTCTTGTACTTTCATTTCATTACTAACCGGATGTTCACAGTGAGGACACTCATATACTTCCAAATTTGTAAAAAAACTATCTGTGTCAACGAATAGTTCTTTTTGTAAAATATCCTTCTCTATTTTTTTGACTTCTCTTTCCCTTGCATTTATATCATCTTCAAATTGTTTGATTTCATTCTCTATATCAGATAAATGCTTATTTACATTGTCATATGCGGATTGAAGATTATTGTGTTCGGATTTCTTTGTCGCTATATCTACCTTTAATTTATTATATTCGATTAAAATATTTTCAAAGGATTCAAAGTCTTTCTGCTTATTTAGTTCGGCCAATTTACGATTCACTTCTTCAAATTCCTCAGTCAATTTTTTCAGGTCATCCTTCTTTACTTTTTGGGTTTTTCCTAAAACAAATTGGGCGTTCCGCATTTTCTCTAATTTCATGTCCCTCAATAGGGTAAGTTGATTTATAGGATAGGTCAACCTAAGGCCTAAAAGCATTTCAAGAATCTTAGTTCCCTGTTTGCCTATATTTTCCTTTTCAAAATAGAGATATTTGTAATTGCTAGATTCTAAGTATATTGAATTAAAATAAGTTGACCAAGAAAGATTCGCTTCTACTGATTCGTTTTTATTTCCCGGACGATGACGATATTGAAGTGTATAAAACGAAAGTTCATTGAAGAAAAATTCTTCCATTTTTTCTGTAAAACCCTTTTCTCCTGAAACTTTAAATATAATATCGGGGCTTACCAGATTCAATTTTTCTTCTTTTTTAAGTTTTTGAAAATCTTTGATACCAAATTTGTACAATGTACAATTGACACGAGGTGATGTCGCATCAATATGGACAGTATAGATGTCGTTAGTCAATGAAAATTCCAATAGAATATCCTTAAACCATTCTTTAATAACTTTTTTTATTGTATTGTCACCTGTCAAGCAATATTTAATAATTTTGAATATTGTTGATTTCCCTTTTAAATTATCAGCAATCCAAGTATTGATTCCCTTTTGAAATTTCCTGCTATAGGAAAAAGGCTCTTGCCCCGATTTTACACCAGAAAAAATGATTTCATTAATAAAAAGTATTTTCCCTGGAGATTTAGGATTATCTTTTTCATAACTCTCGTTTAGCTCAAATAAATTCTCAATATTTTCTTCAGAATATGAATCTAAAAATCTATTATGAACATATTTTATAAACTTCTTGTAATTGAAATCTATTCTCATGGTAATTCCTCATAGAAATATTGATGATAACTTCGCCTCACTTGTTCATTCAAATTTTGAATAAGGGCCATATAAGGAACATTGGCATACTCCTTATATTTGTACTGGCGTTTTTTTAGTTCTGTACCATTAAAATGGTCAAAGTATTTTTTGATGAGCTCACATCGCTCGTAATACCATTTAACGCTTGGTATATTTAGTAAATTGGATTCAATTTGTTGAATGCAATGTTGTGTAATATAATAGGTTTTGTCATATGGCTGTAAATCAGTTCGTCGTTTACTTTCAAAATCAATAAATCGAACCGATTTCAGAAACAGTATGGCACTATCAATACTTTCATAAGCGCCATAAAAGAATTTTTGCATTTCATCAACTCGTATTACTGGTTCTTCGTTTTGGTAGATTCCCTTGATTAAGGTTTGGATTTCAGTTTTATCTATACTACCGTCACTTATCATCAAATCCATTAATTCACAGGACAAAAAATCAGGATATCGAAGTAAAAAATCAAGAGCCTGAATCTTTATTTCGGTATAAAATACTTTCGCTATTTCAGCATTTTCCTTTATTCGAATAGGTTTAGAGAACGTGTAAAGAATTAAAGTTATCCTGAGCCGATCTCTAGTTTTTTTCAAAGGGTTGTCCATAATGAAAAATCTTCATTTGTAAAAGTAATAATATAATATCGGATGAAAGCAAGAACACCAACTAATTATCAAAAAAACAGATTAGTTACTGTTTTCAAAATCTAATAATGTTTTTACCTTTAAGAGTTTTGTGATATCCACGTAATAGACAAAAAGGGTTGGGAAGTCCTTTTAAAGTTATTCTTCAATTATTAGTTTGTCTCTTGGAGTTTCCAAAATATAATCAACAGCCTTTTGGACTTGTGTAGCAACCATTATCAAAACTTTTGAATCGTCTTTAAAAGTCATGATCCAGCTTTTAATGTAAGCTGCATTATTCTCGATAGTTTGTCGCTGAATACTCGTGATTCCACATAGATAAGCAGCTCCCATTTCTGCAACTAATTCTTCTTGGCTGTAGTCTTGTGATCCGAATTTATGATCCTTTATTCTTTCATGACGACCAAGTCGATTGATGTGACCCGTACTGTAAACCAGCTCATGGAACAGCGTTGAATAATATTGCTGATCATTAAAGAATGTTCGTGGGTTAGGAATGCAAACGATATCGGAATAAGGAATAGAGGCATATTGGCTTAATCATTTATTAATATTATTTTACTGCATTTATCAAAGCTCTAGTCTTTGGGCCTAAAACTCCATCAGGGATTAAACCATTTGCAGTCTGAAATGCAATAACTGCGGATTTGGTTTTGTTGCCTAAAACTCCATCTAAAGCTCCAACATCATATCCATTTGTACTTAGGTAGGTTTGGAGAGCTAAAACATCATCACCAATCATTCGAGGAATTGATAGTTTAAGAATTCTAGTGACGGCTGGTTGTATAGTGATAGGAGAAATAGTAGTAGTAGTTTGATTTCCATTCAAATACTTAAGAGTGTTAGTACCCACAGAACCATCGGGAGTTAAACCATTAGCAGTCTGGAATGCAACGACAGCAGCTTGAGTTTTAGGACCAAAGTTTCCATCTGGGGTTCCGACATTATAACCTTTAGTATTTAAGAGAGTTTGAAGGGATAAAACATCATCTCCCCACATTCTTGTAGTTGATAATTTTATAATTCTAGATAAAACTATGGGAGTAGAATGTACAGAAGTAATTATTGAGGTGGTTTGTGTAGATGGAGTTAGAGGTATTTGATTATTAGAGAATTGATTTGGAAATTCTTGTTTTAAATTTTCAGCTGCTTGTAAATTACCCATAGCAACTAAATTATTAAATCTACTAGAAACCGAACTACCACCAGATGAATGAGAAATGACTGGAGAGATAACATAAGCAAAACTTTGTGTAGAAGAATTGCCAGCGTTATCGCAAGCTAGAACATAAATTGTTTCAGAAGATGGAATTGAAATCGGACCCTCATATGATATACCAGCGGAACAGCTAGTAACTAATGATGTATCATATTTAATATAATCACTACTAGTTGCACTTAGCGTAACTGATTGGGTTGAGTTAAATGATCCAGCAGATGGAGTAGCTGTAGGTGTTTCTGGTGGAGTTGTATCAAGAGTATATGTGAAGCTTCCAGTTGAAGAATTGTTTGCTAAATCACATGCACGGACATAGATAGTTTGAGTTGAAGAAACCACAATTGGTGTTGAATCTGAATATAGAGTATCAGCAGAACAATCTGCTGGCGTCTCAGATGTTGAATATCTGATTGAATCACTACCATCGGCAGTTAATAACACTGTTTGAGTAGAGTTATATATTCCCGATGAAGGAGTTGCAATTGGAGTTAGTGGTATTGTGGTATCAATTGTATAAGCAAATGTCCCAGTAGATGATTCCCCATTATTAGTACAGGCTCTGACATAAATAGTTTGAGTTGTTACAACTGAAATCGGACCTCCGTATGATGTTCCGTCTGAACAAGTTGGAGGAATAGCATCAGTTGCATACTTAATATAATCACTACCGGTTGCAATTATGGGAACTGATTGGGTTGAGTTATAAAGTCCAGGTGCAATTGAAGAAATTGGAGTTGACGGTGGAGTTAAATTAATAGTTAAAGATGTCTCACTAGCAAGATCTGATGTCTCTTGATCTGCTCCATAAGCTTGAACTGTAAAAAAATATTGTTGATTGTCTGATAAGCCTTCGATAGTTTTAGTTGTTACATTTCCAGCATCAACTATTGTAGAATATGTGCCAGTTGATGTACCATATTTAATTTTATAACCTGTAATACTAGAAGTTCCAGTAGGAATAGCATCGAGTGAAGCAATACTGTTCCAATTTACAGTAACTGTTCCAGTATTTTGACTTACAGAAAGGTTTGTAGGTTTTATCATAGAAAGAGCCCACAAACGAGCCATCTGCAAATTACCGCTTACATTTGGATGAATCGCTGGATTATCACCAAATAGCTCCGGGTGATTAAAAAAATAAGTATTAAAATTTGGTCCAGTTCCAAGATTTTGAGATGTGACTAAATTTTGAAGTGGAGTTATTATTGTTTGAACAAATGGTCTGGAAGCTGCATAAACTGGCAATCCTAAATAAATTGATGATGAACTTGCACCATATGTTGATTTAATAGAATTTACAATATTAGTCATGTTTGTAACTAATGTGCTAGTTGAACCGGAATCATTTGTACCCAGTAAGATTAGCCATTTATTTGGGTGTAAACCAGAAACTCTACTTTGCCAAGCAGTTAATCCCATTGGATTAGATAAATATCCTGCTGCGGTCCAGCCAGCATATCCTTCATTAAGAATAAAGACTGGATATCCTAGATATGATTCCAATTCATCATTTAATCCTGGCATCCAGCTTTTGACATATGCAGCTGATACTTGTGAAGCCCATTGACAGTAATTTCTATTATCTAAAGATGCAGTTCCTTGTGATGTTTGTGTCCAATCGGTGATAGAAATTTCTGCACCACCACAAACAGTACCAAGAGAACCTTTCGTGATAGAATCTCCAGCAGCAACATATATATCGCCAATTCCTATGTCTATTGCCCTGTCGTGATATGATGATCCACTAACAACATTTTGTCCACTATCTACAATATAAGCATCAAGTGTATAGGTTCCTTTTGGAAGTCCGTTAAAGGTGGAGGTAAAAGGGCTTATCATATCGTATGAAACTTGTTGACCGGATAATCCTTCATTAAGAACAAACTTCACTCCTCCCCCTGATGGAATCAGGGATGAGTTATTGGATGCCACCGATAAATTTTGGCTAGTTTGAATATATGGAACATAAACAGTATATCCCCTTTGATCAACATAAGAAATTGTTGCTACAGTTGGTTCGGCGGCAACATCTCGGCTTGGAGAGGTAATTTGAAACGATGGCGAATTTTCAAAATTGGAAATTTGATTTTCTTCTATTATTTGTCTGTTTGAACTAGACAACGCGCTATTATATACAATAAATTCAGAAATTTTTCCATCTATAGGCAAACCACCTCCTGTTCCTGATCCGACATATAACTTTCCCATAATAGGTTGATTACTAGTGCTCCCTGAACCAATACTGACACCATTTTTAAAGAGTTGAGTATTTGCCAAATTAAATATCATAGATAGAACGTTTTGATTATATGGAGTATTAATTAGAGTATTTGATAACCATGCTCCAGCATATATTCCACCACTTGATCCTATCTGATATAAAGCATTATTAGGACTTAAGCCAATTCCAAAGAGACGTGCTGTTCCTGAGGGCTGAATACTTATTGAAGAAACAACAGATACAGAAAAAGGTTGAGTTTTAGAGATTGCAAATTGTGTACCTAATGTTGTCGCTGAGGTAGAATTAAACTGAATTGCTGGTTTAGAACTTAACCCGTCTGTAATTAATAGTCCATTACTAAATATTTTTGGTTGAGCAGTTACTGTTGCTTGAATAAGATTATCATTACCAACTTGGTCATACCAAATTTCTACAAAAGCATCAGTTCCAGTAATAAAATCTGATAGTATAGTTGCAGTACTTGAACCCGAAATGACAGTTATAGGAGAATTAACTGATACGCCACCTTGAGTATCTGTAAGAACGTCTGCTTCATCGCCGTTTGTAAGTCGGATTCTAATAATGGGAGCAACATATGATGGAACGAGCTGTCTGAGCCCGTAAGCATAAATAGCACCAGGAATACCTAAGGCTGTTGTAGATAATGATGCAACTTTAGGAAAATTATTATATACCATTTCATCGTTTTCTATTATTTGTCGATTGGAAGTTGTTATACTACCACCATATATAATAAATTCAGAAATATTACCATGAAATACAGTTGTCGAAACACCTAGATCACTACCTCCTATTGAAATAGTTCCACTTATTGTATTATTACCTGAGCTTCCCGAACCAACACTTGTTCCATTCACCCAAAGTTGCGATGATGTAGAATTAAAAGTCATAGACATAACTTGATTTGAGTGCTGGTCTGATTGACTAGTATTTGCAAGAAAATTTCCACTATACATACCACCACTTGATTGATACATTACTCGATTGGGAGCATTGCCTATCATAAAAAGTCTAGGGGTATTTGTTCCTATTAGAGTTCCGCCAGTTGAAATTGAAAATACAGTTAATGGTTGCGATGAAGATAAAGCAGAAACTGATTGAAGAATGTTAGTAGTGCCATTAAAATTAATTGTTGGATTATTGGAAGTAATATCAGTAATAATAGAACCCGAGTTAACTATTTGAGGTTGGTTTGCGGTAGTAGTTTGACTAACATTTATTCCTCCTATTTGATCATACCAAATTTTCACAAAAGCATTTGTGCTAGTAATAAAATCAGAAAGAGTTGTTGCAGTACTTGAACCAGAAACAATAGTAACGGGAGAAGTTAGCGAAAAATTTCCTTGTGTATCTGCAAAAACATCTGCCTCTCCTCCGTCTGTTCTTATTACTCTGACCAAAGGACCACTGTAACTAGATTTTAATGTGCGAAGTCCGTAAGCATCAATGGCGCCAGACACAGTGTCGGTAATACTGGCTTGAGCTTGCTCACTAAACATGAAAAATCCTGAAATAATTAAAGTAAAAACAAAAACCAAACCAAAAAGATTTTGCGGTGCTTTATTAAAAAATCTTTTTATAAAACTTTCAGTGCGACCATCTTTATTCTTCAATTCTTTATTTACAATCTCATCCATAGGCTATTTTTAAAATATTAAAATTTTTAATCTGGAAACTAGGACGCAAAAAGCTCTTAGCAGATTGATGGATTTTAACCCATCCATATCCGTTTCCAGATATGACACAAACAAGTGTAAACTCTGACTAGAGTTCTTTATTCTTGTTTGTGTTTTTCGCCATATCCTTAATTTCTTAAGGGGTTAGGTCTCTTATTAAGTTGTAAACACATTATAACAACTAACAAAATAAAAAACAATGTTTTTGCTCATCAAATCAGCTAGGCAAGGCCTAGCTAAATTGTATCTAATTATTATTTTTTGAAGCTTATTTTAAAAGCTCACTATTTGAAATTCCAAGAGCTTTAGCAATCTTTTCAATATATTACACTAATACAGGCTAGTATTATTCAAATGCCTTTCTCGTATTCCAAGCAATGAAAAAATTAAGGCTTGTTTACTAACAAGAAAAGATAACCTAAGGCTATATTTGAGATTTAAATTGATTAATCAGATAAATAATGATGAGTGAGGACTAAAGACATCGCGTCAAATATCCCTTGATAATAATTTTCAGGTTCCCAGGCTTTTCTTTTCTCCGGCAATTTGCTTTTTAATTGTGGGTAGGCTTCTGAAATCTTTTTCGATATCTCATATTTATTTCTTGCCCCAAAAACATCAAACGTATTTCGGATTTGTTCCCTGGAATATTTGAAAATCTTAATGCTGTCTTCTCCATATTCACAGATATCTTTGAGGAGTATTCTGACTCTCTCGGATTTATTGGAATTCTCATAATCTTCTAAGATTAGGATTTTGGGTTGATAATATAAGACCATCTCATGAATTCTGTCTAGACACTTATTATTACGGACAGGGCGAATTGTAACCATGCCATAATCAAGAATCTCTCCTTTATCATTTAAGACAACATATCCAAAACCCAAAGTATTTGGGTAAATAGCAATCATTCTTTCATCATTCATATTTTTGTATCAATTAAAACTCTTAATGAATTCAAGAATGAGATTTTTGCTTCGACCTTTCTGGTCATATCTTGATTTTTCAACTCTTCCATTAGGGGATCAATATTTTTGGCAATTTTTCTGAAAGTATATTTCATCTCATTTTCAAAAAGATTTTCGACGGAAACTTCAAAGAGGATATGGTAAGTAAATATTATTTCAAGATTTGGTTTCCGGTAACCTCTTTCACATCTTGAAAGGGTTGAACTGTCTGGCATGTTTAAAAGGTGGGAAACATCTTCGATTGATAATTCCGTTCTCTTACGATACGTTCTTAATAAATTTCGCATAATGATTTTAATTGCAATTAGTTATATTAAAATTGCTTAATACCATTTTACAAAAAATTAAAAGTGAAAGTAGTAATGAATATATGCCACGATGACAAAAAATGGGGGCTCAAATAAAAGTTCATTTAGATTTATCGGAATTCTTAAAATTCCGATAAATCGTATTCTGACTTTTTATTTAGAGTTTCCATTTTAATTTTTTCTCTTGGATTATTTCGCCAATGTGTTTGTAATCAGGCACTCTTTCTTTTGATGTGTTTCTTTTAATATAGTTTCTTTTGTTATGTATCACTTTTTGCACATGTTCGTGTCGGTTTTTGCATATGTTGATGTCGTTATTTGCATTAGTTTTGTCTGAAATGTGCAATGATTGTAAAGGTTCTAATAACGAAGAATAATAAATTCGGTATTTTCCTTTTCTTTCACTGGCATTGTTTAAAATATTCCCGGAACTGTCCGTCATTTCAACTAATTTCTTTTGTGAAAGAGATTTAATCGCTGCTGATATTATTCTTCTTGAAAGACCAGCCTTTAAAATAAACTGATTGTGAGTAATTCGATCTTTCTCCTTTCTTATTCCAGTCTTTTTATCAATCCAACCGTTTGTTTGTCGAATGATTATTAAAAGGATTTTAAGCTCGGAATTACTCAATTCTTTAAGAAGTTGATCAAATAAAATATTGGGGGTTTGTGTGAAATTCTCTCGCATCATTTGATTGATAGTAAAGGAAACGGGAGATTATTGGAGCAATGTGAATCTGATAATACAACAAGGAATCTTTTCTTCTTTGATTCCTCTATATTGAATAAAATCAGTTCATGATTTTAAGAGTTCCAACTGAATTAAGTAATAAGCAAATTGAGGAGTATCAAAGGATTTACAAAGAAACATATGGTGATGATATTTCTAAAGATGAAGCAGAAAAGCTTGGATTAAGCCTAATCCGGTTAATTGCCATAGTTATCAGTAACCCTGGGAAAAATATATGAGATATGATATTATTTCTATGGTACACATAATAAGCAATTTAAGCCCAGAAAGGGGTAACAGAAAATTTTGTGTACCACACTTAAATTGCTCTGTTATCCCTTTTTGGATTCTGCCATGAGAAATATTGATTTAAAATATTTTCTCTATGCAAGAAAATCAAGCGAGTCGGAAGACCGACAAATGGCCTCTATTGAGGATCAAATAAGGGAGGTTAGAAATTTGGCCGAGAAATATAATATCAATGTAGTTGATGTTATAGAAGAGTCAAAGTCTGCAAAAGAACCAGGTCGCCCCTTATTTAATCAAATGCTCAAGAGAATTCATAAAGGAGAAGCCCAAGGAATTCTCACATGGAAACTCAATCGTTTAGCAAGAAATCCAATAGATGGAGGTCAAATAAGTTGGATGCTCCAACAGAATATCATTAAGCATATTCAGACCTTTGAAAGAGATTATAACCCTTCGGACAATGTCTTGCTCATGCAAGTTGAATTTGGTATGGCTAACCAATATGTCAAAGATTTGAGCCTTGATGTTAAAAGAGGCATGAGACAAAAAGCTGAGAGAGGGTGGTATCCATTTACCAGATTACCAGTCGGCTATATGCACAATCCAGCTTATATGCTTGGCGTAGATGACGAAGTAATTATCGTCGAGGAACAATTCTATATCCTTAAGCAACTCTGGAATTTGCTTTTAACTGGGAAATATTCAATTGCGGATATTAAAAGGAAGGGCGATTTTATGGGGTTGAGAAATAAAGAGAAAAGAAAATGTTCCAAATCTTCCTATTATAATCTATTCACGAATGAGTTCTATTACGGATACTACTATTCAAGAGATAAAGATGGGAACTTGATTCGTTACAAAGGGAAACACAAAACAATGATCAGTTCTGCTGAATTTCAAAAGGCTCAAATAATTCTTCGTCAAAAACCAAGCTCTCATAAAAAGATTGTAAAATATGATTTTCCTTACCGTGGAATCATTAAGTGTGGAGAATGTGGTTGTTTTGTCACCCCTGACCATAAATTACAAGCTATTTGTACTAATTGTAAATTTAAGTTTTCAATTAAGAGTATAGGAGCTTGTCCAAGATGTAAAACAGAGATCAGTAAAATGCAAAATCCAAGCATTATTGATATTCTTTACTACCATTGCACCAAAAGCAAAGCAAAGTGCTCTCAGGGCTCAATTACAAGGGATATAATCGAAATCTCGATTGAACGTGAATTGGAAGAAATATCAATTTCTAAAGAATTGTATTTATGGGCTTTGGGTACCTTAAAGCAAAGTAATGGTGAGAAGGAAGAAAAGGAAAAAATCATCAAGGGATTGACGAAAAGAAAGACTGAGCTAGAAAACAGGATTTCTCAGTTGATCGACCTTAGAGCCGACCATGAATTAAGTGCCGATCAATTTAATTTATCAATGTCAAAAACTCAAAAGGAAGTATCCTCCGTTGAATATGAGATTGAAGAAATGACAAGGCAGAATATTGAATGGTATGATGGAAAAAGGAAGGATTATAATTTTGCCTTGGAAGTCCTGGAAAAATTCAAAAATGGTGATGATTCTTTAAAAACTGAGATAGCAAGAGAATTTGCCTCGAACCTAACTTTAATTGATAAAAGGCTTGAAATTACAACGAAAAAATCACTTTTAGAAATTAAAAAGTTTACTTCTGGCTTTAACTGAAAAATGATGCCTCGAACCTACTTTTATCATTGAAAAATAAGGGTAAAATATGGATTTCTGGACGAAAGTCCAGCTTTGTGCGCAAAGGTAAACCTAAAATGAACGGGACAAAAAAGCCAAATTACATTCCTTCGAAAATTTGATTCTCAAAAATGTGCGTCGTTTTGTCATTAATTATTAACTCGCTTGATTTTGTTTGCTTAGAGAAATAATATCGGTTACATTTTGGTACATCATCAATGTAGCAATAACGTAACAATAAAGCAAGAATGTTTAAAATATACTTGCTTGTTAAAACCTTTAATAAAAGAGGGTTTTTGAGTGATGTTTGAAGTCCAGGATTTTAATTTGTAATGTGAGTGTCAAATAAAAAAAGGGCGGGTAGCCCTTTTAATTGTTATTGTTCAGTTAGATTCTGCTCCGGACTTTGAAGTATATAATCAACTGCTTTCTGTGCTTGTGCTGCAGCCATCACTAATACCCTAGGGTCATCTTTAAATGTTCTAATCCAGCTCTTAATGTACGCTGCGTTATTCTCAATGGTCTGTTGTTGAATGTCCGTTATTCCGCAAAGATAGGCTGCTCCCATCTCAGCCACCAACTCTTCTTGACTGTAATCCTTTGATCCGAAATTATGATCTTTGATCCTTTCATGTCGTCCAAGTCGGCTATTATGGCCAGTACTGTGAACCAATTCATGGAAAAGAGTGGAATAATACAGTTGGTCTTCAAAGAATGTACGTGGGTCAGGCATACAAACAGTGTCCAAGTGAGGGCTGTAATAGGCTGAATCTTTGCCCAGTTCTATCTTCGGACAATCTTTCCAATTATAGATGAGCGATTCTGCAACTGTAACAGGATTAAAATCATGATCAAAAGCATCTGTTGACGGAATCTTCTTTGGATCAATCCCTTCAGCTTGAGAGATGTTAAAAACATTGTAGTACCGAAGAAAAGGAATCACCTTCTCTTCTTCAACTTTGTCTTCAGGCTTAAGCAACTTCCAAAATACAACCATTGTTGATTTCTCTCCCTTCCTTATATTACCTCCCAAAGATTTGGCCTGTTCAAAGGTCAGGTAAAAAGGCAAAGCATCTTTCTGACAAAGCAATAACCAAAAGTTAATGCCATGGTAAGGTCTTTGTGTTACAAGATTGCGAGGCATTCCATTTGCAGTTTTCCATGGTATCTGCCAGGGTACAATTCCAGATTCAAGTTTGTCAATAATCTTTTGAGTAACAACTTCATAAATATCAAATTTATTCATCCTTAACGCCGCTGCCCTGCGGACTAATATTGGCTACTGGCACGCCTGTTAATGAACTTTGTGGGTATTATCATTGAACAGGGGGAATGAAACAAGAATGAAAAAATTGACAGAAACACGGATTAAGGATTCAACTCTTAAATACCTTGGATTTTTGGGGTCAAATTCATATTAGGTATCAATAAATAAAGCAACATTCTGTCATAATTAAAGACTTTCAGGGGCTTACAATTATGAGGAGTTTAATTAACAAATAAAAAAAGGGGCGATGCCCCTTTTTACTCCCATTGGCCCCAAAGAGAAGTTTGTTCAGCTTCAACTTTCACTCGTTCATGTGTCGGTAAGGATTTCATTTCCTCTTTCGAATCCTTAAGCCTTAGCACGATATAACTTTCAGCTTCTGAAATCTCCTTAACAAATGGTACTCTATGCTCAGGATGAATATCAATCTGCCATCCGCCGTAATACCGGTTCGAAAGTGAATCCATCCATGCTATTTCTCCGCACATACCATTCAGGCAGAAATTTACCACAGCCATCAGGCAACATGTCCGGTCAATGTCCGCTCCGTAAAAACTGTTCAATCTGTTCACCTTAGCCGCAGCCATCAATGTTCTTCCTGATCCACAAGAGCAATCACCAACCTTCTTGCCAATTTCCACTGGATTTGTCATCATGGCCATCATTTTACAGATCGGTTCTGGGGTAAAGAACTGACCATTCTTCCCGAATGAAAGATGCTCCACGAAGAAATCTCCTAAGCAATCCTTCAATCCTTGTCCATTATTATCCATTTCATACACCAGCGATGCAAAAGCATCTGCCAGTTGGTTCACTTCCTGCTTCTCATACTTGGAAACAATCTTAAGATATTGTTCTTCTTTTGCTCCAAGAGACAGGGTGCAAACAATAATGTCCAGAAAGTCTGTAAATACATTCGATATCCCGTACCGCTGAGATAAACCCACAATAATTTCATCATATGATTTCATATTAAAACTGCCGCTGCCCTGCGGACTAATATTGGCTACTGGCACGCCTGTTAATGAACTTTGTGGGTATTATCATTGAATAGGGGAAATAAAAAAAGAATGAAAAAAATGTCAGAAATACAGTATAAGCTATTCGAAATGGTTCATGAAATTGAACAAAAAAAATAGGGGCAGTGCCCCTATAACAATCCTTCATCAGCCATTGAAATGTACGATTCATCTGTAATAACCAGGTGATCCAGTAAAGGTATTTCCATTACTAACCCTGCCTCTTTCAACTGCCGTGTTATCTTCCTGTCGGCTTCGCTGAAATCCAGATTACCCGATGGATGATTATGTGCCAGGATTATCGAAGTTGCACATGCTTTCAATGCCACCCGAAGAGCAACACGTACATCGATCACTGTCCCGGTCATTCCTCCCTTCGACAGCTGATAACAACCCAATACTGCGTTTCTTCTGTTAAGTAACATCATATAACAGTACTCAACATGTTCAAGATCAGGAAAAACAACCCTGAAAGCACTGGCCACATCCGATGAACAGGTTATTTTTCTCCTTTCGCTGGCTTTTACTTTTGGCGAATAGCTGATCTTTACTTCTGCAATTACTTTCGGAATCATTTTTTACGCCGCTGCCCTGCGGACTAATATTGGCTACTGGCACGCCTGTTAATGAACTTTGTGGGTATTATCATTGAACAGGGGGAATGAATCAAGAATGTAGAAAGTGACAGAAACGCAATTAATATTTCAACCCTTAAATGCTATTTTTGAATCTGAATTTAAATTAGACAAGGGCAGCGACTGAAAGGAGTTGTTTATATACCCTTGACTGATTTAAATTCAGGTTTTTTCTTTGCATTTGAGATTGAAATTTTAAACCTCCGCTATGTAGTTACTTAATTACAAATAGAAATATTCAGTAACAGCAAATTCTCAGTACTATTAGATTAAGTCACTCTGGAATATGATCGTGAGGTGGATTATTCAAGAAACAATCTAACCTACTTTGCAGAAGCTCATCGTTACAGTAAACGGCTACTTTTTGGCATTAAGCAAGAAGACCGACTTTTGCATACCTACATCATTGGCAAAACAGGTACTGGAAAAACAAACTTACTTCAAACACATATTATTCAGGATATAAGCTTTGGGAGAGGGTTTTGCCTCCTTGATATTCATGGAGATTTAATTCAAAAAATCTTCTCAAATATTCCAAAACGCAGAGAGCAAGATGTTATTTATCTGGATATCACAAATCCAGAGCACAACTTTAAATTCAATCCATTTATTAAAGTTCCCTATGAAAAGCGTCCATTAGTTGCCTCTGGAATACTGGATGTCTTTGAGAAATTATGGAAGTCTGCCTGGGGGTTAAAACTTGAACACATTTTAAGATATATCCTTCTCACTCTCCTTGATCAGGAACAAGCTGATATTTCGGATATTATTAAAATACTGGATGATGAAGGATATAGGGGTGAATGTGTTAAAAATGTTGTAAGTGATGATATTAAAAGATTCTGGCAGAAGGAATTTAAGTATTACACAAAGGGTGATCTTCTTCCGATATATAACAAAGTGGGGGCGTTTCTGATATATCCTGCTATTAAGAGGTTGCTAATTGATAATACTAATGAAATCTCTTTTAGGCAGATTATGGACTCCCGAAAGATTTTACTCATAAACATCTCAAAGGGTGTTTTGGGTGAAAATGTATCGAGTATCCTAGGATCATTGATTGTTAACTCGTTATCATTCTCAGCTTTTTCAAGAATTGATATTCATGAAGCAAATAGAGTTCCATTCTTTTTGTATTTAGATGAATTTCAGAACTATACAACACTTACTTTGGTAAATATGCTTTCAGAGTTAAGAAAGTTTAGACTGGCTTTAATAATGGCCCATCAATATCTGGCACAATTAAGTGACGAAATCAGAGATGCAGTACTTGGGAATGTCGGAACAGTTATTTCATTTCGGTTAGGTGTTTCTGATGCTTCATATTTTGCCAAGGAGTATTATCCAGATTTTGAGGTTGTTGATATTATTAACCTCCCTAACTATGAGATTTACTTGAAATTAATGATTGACGGAACTCCATCGCGACCGTTTAGTGCCACAACTATCAAATGGCTAAAATGACAAGTTCGCTATTCTATTACTCTCTATCTAAGTGGATTAGAATATTCCTGAACTTAAAATTTAATGTTATGGGAAAACTTAATGAGATTTGTGAAGTTGAGGTGGTTTATAAAAGACCAGCCATTGCCTCTATGCAAAGCATAAGAGGGAGTGAAGATATTGTAGAGGTGTTTAGGAAGCTAATCACGGAAGAGAAAATTGATTATAAAGAGTTCTTTTTAGTCGCTTTATTAAGTCGGAATAATCATGTTCTTGGTGTGTCTAAAATTAGTATTGGATCAACGGCTGGCACCGTAGTTAATGTCAAGGAAATATTACAGCTTGCCATTAAAACAAACTCATCCGGTATTATCCTTGGTCATAATCACCCCAGTGGAAATCTAAAGCCTTCTGATAGTGATATTTCAATCACCAGAAAGATCAAAGGGGTGTGCGAATTATGCGACATCGCCCTTTTAGATCATATAATTCTAACCAGTGAGGGACATCGTCCTTTTATTGACGAAGTGTAAAATTAACAAAGCCTCCGTATAAGGGGCTTTTTACTTAAATGGAACAGGAAAAAATGATGATGATGATTTGTTGTTGGTAACGGGAAATAACTTTTAGTGTAGCGTAAAGAAAGTTATTCTCGTTATCAATAACATTCAGACAATTAGCAATATAGAATACAAATATGACAAAAATAAAAATAGGAACCGAAAGTATCCAATAGTAGGTTAAACTAAATATTTTGTTTTGTAATGAAGAAATACTTAACATAAATATAAAAGAATAAAATTGATAAAAAAATTTGAAAGATTATTGCATTTTTGGAAATGAACCACTAAATTTAACGGCTAAATAGTCACTTAAATCAAAATAATATGTTGTCATACCTGCTTTACCTCTTGCTCTTCATTCTTCTTATTAGTTTTTTAAGAAAACCTAAAGAAGATTATCATTCCAACTGGGCTCAATTATTATCTGGCTTCAAATTCTCAACAAAAGAATTTTACGAACTCGTAAAGAGAGAGATGCAAGATCATGATATAAACGGATTATCCTTTGAAGAAGTTTCGTTGAAAATAGGCAGTGCTTTTTCTTCGGAAAGGTTGTATTTAAGAGTTAAATGGAAAGAATATTATTACGACTTATGTTTTGCTCCTTTCGGTGATGGATGCTTTGTTTCTTGGTGGCTGATATTTGAAACTTCGAGCGAAGAAGAATATTTGACTAAGATTCCCTTTATTGGAGAATGGATAAGGAGAGCATTTTTCAGAAAGACATATTACAAAATTGATACTGCCAGTATGTTTATGACCTACGCTCATCATTCAATTTTGACTGTAATTGATGAAATAACAAAAGGTGCCGGGATAAGATTAAGTGAAGATGAAAGGAAACCAATTCTTAAAAATATATTCTCTAGATAATGAATTCTCAGTTTGCAGTTGAAAACTTTTATGACTGGGAAATAAAAGGCCGAGGTTACTTGCTATTTTCATACCCTGTTAACTTGGAGCCGACTTTTAGGGAGTTTTACCATTCCTATGGCAATACCGATTATGTTGATGATGGCAAAGTCCCAACCTTTTTTGAAAAGTTGTTTCCTCAAAAGAAAATAGTTACAAAAGAGGAATTTGAAGAAAGGCCTCCTAAAGCATTTGAGTATAGCCCATTCCTTAAACAACTTAAAATAAGTTTCCCAAGTAAGCCGGATTTTGATGATTCGCTGATTATTGAGTTCTTGAATATGTTATCAGAGAGTGATGGACAGATTTCCTTTGAAATGATCGGGAAATATAATTCCATTGAAATTCAATTGGTTTGTGATTTTGAGGACTCTAAAAGAATACAGCATTTACTTCATGCTTATTTCCCTAATACCATAATATCAGACACATGTATTAAAAATCTTCCCTTCAATTCTCATAACCAAGTATTAATAGTGGATTTTGGATACAATGAGGAGTTTATGAGACCTATTAATTCCTCGATTGATTCACTGACGAGCATAGTGGCTGTGTTGGATAATTTAGGTGGAAGTGAAGTGGTAATGCTTCAAATAATATTTAAGGGAGTAAAAAATACCTGGGCTAATAGCATACTAAATTCAATTGGCGACAAAACAAATAGCTTCTTCCCCGATTCACCGGAAATGTTGACTTGTGCAAAAGAGAAAGTCTCATCTCCTTTATTTGCAGCTGTCTTCCGTTTGGCAGTTCAATCAGATAATTCGAAAGATGCTGAAAGACTGGCAAATGAACTAATCCTGAATATTAAAACTGCTTCTAGGTCTGAATTTAACTCTTTAATCCCTTTGAGTAATAATGGGTATGACTATGAATCACATTTGGAGAATTTAAAGTTAAGAGGGACTAATAGATTTGGAATGATTATGAATAGTGAGGAAATGTTTTCATTTATTCATTTCCCCAATTCTCCTAAGTTGATTAGTAGTGATTCAAAAACAAAGGCTGTTCCTGATGCATTAGTTGGTAATGATTATCTGATTGGCATAAATAGACACTTAGGGATTGAAAAGGAAGTCACTTTGAACGATGCTCAGAGATTGAGACATTGTCATATCATCGGAGCAACGGGAACTGGAAAATCTACTTTAATTTCAAATCTTTTCTTAGAGGATGTAAGACAAGGAAATGGCTGTGTAATCTTTGATCCACACGGAGACACCATTGAGGAAATAATTCCGCATATACCAGAAGACAGATTAAAAGATGTGATTCTGATTGATCCATCAGACAATGAATATTCATTTGGGTTTAATCTTCTTTCTGCCAATACTGAAGTTGAAAAGATTGTCTTGTCATCTGATTTAGTTGAAGCCTTTAAAAGACATTCTACTTCTTGGGGAGATCAAATGACTTCCGTTTTATCAAACGCCATTAATACTTTTCTTAACTCAAATAAAGGTGGAACTTTAGTGGAATTGAAACGGTTTTTGCTTGAAAATACCTTTAGGAAAGATTTTTTGAAATCAGTGAGTGATAGAAGTATTCATTATTACTGGAATAATGAATTTGTCTTATTAAAAAAACTAAGTATCAGTCCATTATTAACCAGATTAGATACATTCCTTCGACCAAAGACGATACGAAATATTTTATCTCAAAGAGATGGTTTGGATTTTAATGAAGTCATAAATGAGAGAAAGATTTTGCTTGTAAAGCTTTCTCAAGGATTAATCGGTGAAGAGAATAGTTATTTACTCGGAACCTTGATTTTATCTAAAATTTACCAAGTCGCTCAAGCCAGACAATCGTTAACCAAAGAAGAACGTCACCCTTTCTATATCTACCTTGATGAATTTCAAAACTTCATTACTCCTTCAATCAATGGAATACTATCAGGAGCAAGAAAATATGGAGCAGGTTTAGTTTTAGCCCATCAAGAATTGAATCAAATTAAAGATACTGATATTGGTAATTCCGTTCTTTCAAATGCCAACATTCGTATCTGTTTTAGATTAGGTGATTTTGATGCTAAGAAGTTGGAATCCGGTTTCTCGTCTTTTGACAGCAACGATCTGCAGAACTTAAATGTCGGTGTTGCAATAGGGCGGGTTGGGAAAAATACGGATGACTTCTCTTTAAGAACTCTTCCTCTTAAACAAATAGCAGACAATGAGAATAGAAGGACTATTATTGAAAATACAAGGGAGAAATACTCAAAAAGGATTTCAGAAATTGAGGAAGACTTGAATATTATTTTATCGGATAATGTTGAGCAGAAGGCTGTAATAAGGGAGGAAATACCGAAACAGAAAGAAGAAGTCCAGGTTGTAAAATCAGATATTGAAGGGAAGGGCAAAGAATATCTTGAAAATTTTAAGGAAAAAGAAGAAGTCCGGGAACATAGGTATTTACAGACCTTCATTAAGAAAATTGCCGAACAAAGGGGTTTTAAAGCAAGTATTGAAGAAACTGTTGAGAATGGCCGGATTGATGTTTCTTTACTTAAAGATTCAATCAAAATCGCATGTGAGATTGCGGTTTCTAACTCAGTGGAGTATGAAGTTAAAAATATAAAAAAATGCCTGAGTGCCAATTATTCAGAGATTTGCATCATTTCAAAAGATGATAAGCATTTGGGGAGGATAAAGGGAAAAGTAGAGAATGAAATTGAAGATCGAAGTAAAATTCATTTTTTAACTCCAGACCAAATTCCCGAATACTTAGACAGTTTAACGAAGAAAGAAGAAAAGGAAATCAAAAGAATCAGAGGTTATCGAGTGAAGGTAAATTACAGGGCAGTTGATTAGTTGGGAATATAGTCTGGACTCTTCCGAATCGTTTTTTACAGCTCAGATCCACAAATTTTATCTTTTCTCAACCCTTAAATGCTTTTCAGGTAGATTCTGAGGTTAGTCAAGGGCGGTGGAAGAAATGAAGTTTTCATTATACCATTTGGTGCGTAAATGGCATAGGTTGGTTTTATTGTGAAATCAAATTCGTAATTCAACTTCTTTACACCGTAACAATATTCTAAATCTATTTTTAATTTATTCATGTCCTGTTTGTTTCTTAATTCGACTTTAGTCGATAATTATTTTTTCAATCTCTCCACTTGCTTTTTTTATGCTTCATTTATTTTGTCCTTTAATATCTGTGCTTGACTACGAAGCGTGGGCTATTTCATACCATTTAATATATCAATCAATTCTCCTATTGATTTTGCACCGTCAAGTTTAGCATTGTTGAAAACCATAAAATATCGATAATTATCTCCTGCTTTACTTGCCCACTTTTCACCAAGTCTAATTTTTTGAGAACTATCTGAACCGTCTAAATGGTCTCCTTTTGTTTCAATTAAAATGATTTTACCATTTTTCATTTTCACAATAAAATCAGGATAATGATTTATAAAACCATTTAATTGGAAACCTTTTCCACGCTCTAAATTCCTGTGCCAGAACACGACACTATCAAGGTTAGCGACTTCATTTATGACCTTTTTCTCAAAGTCGTTCATTTCGCCTTCTTCAACATAAAGGTTTTTGGTAATTCCTTGTACAGTATTTTTGGGACTTATTTTTTTGTGAAATTCAAATGAATCCTGACAAACTACAGCTCCTTTGTCAAGCAATGTAATGAATTGTTTTTCTGCGTATTTGTCAGTTAATGAATGGATTTTATTTTTGATTAAAGTTGAATAGAAATATTCATCATGCGATATTTCCGAAATTTTCTCGCTGTTTAAATCGGCAATAGCTTTTTTGATATATTCAATAATTTTCGGTTCAGGAATTTCATCATTCCGTTTTACTTGTTGAGCCAAACGATCTGACAATTGATTAATTTTTCCTTCGGGCGATAAAGTTGAAATATACTGTACAAACGCCTCTTTTACTTGGTCTGAAACTTTTCTGTATTCAGGCACATATTCATCTTTTCTACCTTCAACCAAATCAATACTTGCCATTTCTGACGATGTTTTGGTAAAGTCTATTTTTGTGTCTTCTTTACTTAAATCGAAGCCATCGAGCAATAAATTTTTGGTAAGAGGAACGAAAGTTCCCTCAGTTTCAAAAAATGAATTTTGGCTTACTTTCTTGTAAAATGCTGGAAGTTTAATGTTTTTAACTTCATCCTTAAAGACTTCTTTAATTGGATATGTTTTCACTTTGTCCATTAATTCGGATGGTATTAAATTGTCTTCTTTTTCAAGCTCTTCAATAGTTTTTTCAAATTCTTTGTTCGTGTTTTGTGCAAGGTCAATAATATCGGTTAGTTTTTGCTGTGTTTTTTCAGATTCTGATAAAACCTTTACACTTTCAACATTTATTTCAGGTTCTGAATAAGTCGAATTATTGTCAGTAACTTCAATAGTAGACTGGTTTTGAGTAAACAATGTTTCAAATGAACCTTGTGCAACAGCCGAAGACTGTTCGGTTTCCACTTGGCTATCTTTTACACGAAAATCTTTAGAGCTAAAACCTTCTTTATTTAAACCAACTTTGATTTTATCAAGCGTGTTTAAGAAGTTTGCTGACGATGTGAATACATACGAATAGTTTAATAAATCCTGATTGTGTTTTGATACGTAAGGCAAACGAAGTATACGCCCTAAAATTTGCTCAACATCAATCGAGGATGATTTATTTGCCAATGAAGCTAATATATAAGCAAACGGACAATCCCAACCTTCTTTTAGGGCATTTACAGTAATTATAAAACGGACTTCACAATCATTGCTCATTAAATCAATATTCTTGATTTCGTCTTTTTCGGCTGTTTTGATTTTAATTTGATTTTCGGGGATTCCAATTTCGATTAATTGGGCTTTGATTTTTTCAAACGTAACATTGTCATCGTCTGTTCTTGGTTGAGCCTGAAACAGCACAATTGGACGAATATATTTACCTCCGTTTTCTTCTTCAGTTTTTGCTTTAGATTCTAACGTTTTTTGAAGTTGAATTGCACTTGTAATAACCTCGTTTGTGTCTTGGTGGTTATATACAATTACTGGCAATTTTACCATGTTGTTTTTTTTCAGTTTTATAGCGTCAACAAAACTGATTATGTTGCTTTTATTCCGTGGCGTAGCTGTTAAATCGAAAATAAAACTTGGGTTGATATTATTAAGCATATCAATACGCAAATCTGCTTCAAAGTTGTGGCTTTCGTCAATTATAACTACTGGATTTAATTGTGCTAAAACTTGAATTAATGCTGTTTCATCAGCACCTTCAATCATTTTATCTGGAAACTGATATGTTTTTGAAAATTCTGTAAGGTTTTCATTTTCACGATATACTCTACGACCGTCTTTATTATTCGAAGCAAATGATTGAACACTTAAAACTAAAATGCTTAATTGTTCCTTTACTTCAACTGGGTTAAAACTTTGACCAACTAATAATGATTCTTTTTCATAGACTCTTACTGCACTACCAAAATGACTGTCAATCTTTTGGCGGTATGGGTGGCTTGGGTCGTTTAGGTTTTTGTATGTTTGTTTTAAAATAGTATCAGAAGGAACAAACCAAACTGCAACTTTAGGTTTATCTGGCGGAAAACTTTCAAATATTGGTTTCATTGCATTGCAAGCAATAAACGTTTTACCGCCTGCGGTTGGTACTTTTACCGTTACTCTTGGCACTCCTTTTATTGAATTATCATAAGGTTTTAAATAATTATCTTCCAATGTCTGCAAAGAGATTCCTTTGCTTTCCCAATATCTTGAAAATGCAACATTAAGTTGCTCAGTTTTTTCAAGTTGTTCAATAAAACCCGATAAATCGTTAATTACCTCTTGTTGATATGATTTTAGTTCCATATTAGAATCTCTTTATGTCTCTTGGTATTTTCTTAAAAATGATGTTTTTTGCCAACATATAATCTTTGTCGAGCAAACAATGGTCGGCATATATCAAATACTGTTCAGCTCGTTCAGTTACAATATTCAAGGTATCTAAACTCAATGTTGTTAGTTTATCTTTCTCGTAATAGAAGTAATAACTAGTATCGTTGTAATTATCAAGCAAATATTTGTGTTCTTCTTTTTGCTCTCTTTCAAGATGTTGTTTGGTTTCTGTGTAATAAATATATTTTCGAATTTTTGTTTCACCAACTTCCTCATTTAGGTTCTGTTGGTCTTTAAAAATTGGCTCTCCGAGTTGATAAAAATCGAAGTTGCCGCCAGTACCTTCTTTGAAATTATCAGTATTTCCATAACCATTTATTACTTTTTTAATTCTAAAAGCGGTTATTTCTTCGGCATAATCTTCCATTTCAATTAAAATGAATTTTCTATCTCCTCCATCTTCTTCATTTAGTTTTAGAACGGAATGCCCTGTTGTGCCTGAACCAGCAAAAGAATCAAGTACTATTGCTTTTTTGTCAAAATATAGTACTGCATTTATAAGGTATTTAACGTAATTGAAAGGTTTGGAATAATCAAATACTTTTTCTTTCCCAAATATTTCAATCAGATTTTCATATGCGTCATCATTTGTTGCTGAAAATTCCCTGCCATCAATAAAAGAAGGAAATCCTTTGAATTTATCATCTGAATTTCGAAATGCTCGTGGTTGGAAATTATTTGTATTCATAATAAGTTCAGAGCCAATTTCCAATTCATTATCTAGAAAATCTTGAGTCCAAATAAACGGGCCCTTCAATTCGAAATCATTAATTATTAATCCGTTTTTGATTTCAAATTCTGTAAGTAAGTCAACCGAACTTGAACCCTTTCCATATTTACCTACAGGATAAATTCCATCAGTTAATTTTGTTTTTACAACATTAGCTGGGAATTTTAATATTCCGATGGAGTTTGTTCTTTTGACAAGAGGTTGGGATTCCTCACTATTGGGTTTTCCACCAAATAAATTAAGCTTTTCTCCCTTTCTATAACAAATAACATATTCAGTTAGGCTAATAAATTCCTTTGACAGATATGAACCTTTTCTTTTCTTGAACCATGAAATCTGACCAACAAATTTATTAGAGCCAAAAATCTCATCCATTACAAGTTTTAAAGACGCCTGTTCGTTATCGTCAACTGAAATGAATATTGCTCCTTCATCAGATAGCAATTTATGCAAAAGTTTAAGTCGAGGATACATCATACAAAGCCATTTATCATGCCTTGTAAAATCTTCACTTGGTTTTCCAACAACTTCACCAAGCCATTTTTTTATTTTGGGATGATTAACGTTATCATTATAAACCCATTTTTCATTGCCCGTGTTGTAAGGTGGGTCTATGTATATACATTTAATTTTCCCTTCGTATTCGGGCAAAAGTGCTTTTAATGCTTCAAGATTGTCACCATGAATAATTTTATTTCCGCTTTTAGTTTCCTGATTATTAACTCCAATTTCGGCGGTAAAACCGTATTTGTGTTCCAATACACGGAACGGTATTACCTGATGATGGTTTACAACTTTATCTTTTCCTATCCAGTTTAATGTCGGCATATCTTAATTTCCAGTCATTTAATTAAAAAACCCAAAGATACAATTATCCGTGGGTGAGTTGGCAAGAAAACAGCTCTTTTGCAAACTTCGGTCGTGCGTTGGCTTGTGCGGTTTGCAAATGTGCTGTTTTGTGCGTTGGCTGTTCATTTTATCGTTTTTTCTTTTTCTGTCTTTATGTAGCAAATTGTCCGCTGTGTCGTTTTTTTACATTTGCCCCTTACGTCTCGCAAATACACGCAGGGGCGGACTGCGGGCGATTTCCTGTCAAGCCAAAAAGCAGCCCGAGCGGAAAGATGCACACCGAAAACCAATGCTGCCGCACTTGACGGGTAGCTGATGTTAGTGCCAGTAACGAACGTTTGCGTGGTAAGCGATCATAAATTTCCAGAGTTAGGTTCGATAGCGACGAGTTCGGCGAGTTTGGCAGCTACGTCTGTCATTGGTTCTTCCGCAGTGCTCAGGCCACTTCTCGAGCCGAGGAGTGGGCTGACTTCACGTAGAGCTTCAAAGGTCGTGTTATGCACTATGGGAACGAGCTGATCACGCGCTAGCAATGCGGAAAGTTCTTTGTCGGCGATACCCTCTTGTGGTAGGCGGAGAAGAAGTGCAGGGGTTACCAGTACTAGTCCAAT